>QGCX01000115.1_pt1 | contig 17732 bp, 16 predicted proteins | sample 4708031 | NCBI WGS metagenome assembly QGCX01 (sample SAMN08941163, study PRJNA450518) | Sediment metagenome, whole genome shotgun sequencing project. | reverse complement strand
AAACAAAATACAGCCCATTAACTTGGTGCTTAACGAACTAATAAAAAAATAACTAACCCCATAAGTACCGCTGAAATGCCCTGCCACAGCGCCACTGGGTTACGCTCTGCCAGCGGTGCTCTAGTTTTGTTAATAAAGGCCTGGTTGGGCTTGCGCAGATCCACCAAAAACTCACTAATTTGCGAATAACGCTTTTGCGGATTGGGGTGTAGGGCTTTTTCTAGGGCATCATCCACCCACACCGGAATTTCCCGCTCGCTATCCAATACCGACTGATATACCAAACGCCGCTGAGCCGCTTCGGTTTTAGCTTTAGCCACGTTAGTCCCATAGGGGAAACGCCCCGACAGCAGGTAGTAAGTAATCACCGCTAACGAGAACAACTCGGCGCGCACGCTGCCGCCGTAACCTAAAAACAACTCTGGCGCAGAGTACAAGGCGGTGCCTAATAAAGACGATTGAGTATGGTCCTGTACTTGCTCGGCCAAACCCGCAGCCCATACCGAACCAAAATCAATGATCTTCACCGTGCCATGTTTATCAATCATGATGTTGTCGGGCTTTAGATCTTGATGCAGCATGTCCATACGATGAAAGGCGCGCAAGCCCTTGGCAATTTGCTCGACTATCTCCCTCACCTTAGCCAGCTCGGGCTTAGGATTGTCGGTGATCCACTGCTGCAGGGTTTGCCCTTCTAGATATTCAAACACCGTATATAAAAAGTGTCGCTGGCGCGGCTCGGCGCTAGCCTTTAATACATGGGCGCTGTTAATTCGCCGAGCCATCCACTCCTCGGTAAAAAAGCGCTCTAAGTACTCTTCATCACCACGTAAATCTACCGAAGGGGTTTTTAGAATCACCTGCTGACCACTGTGCTGATCTTCAGCTAAGAAGACATGACTACGGGCGCTGTGATGAATGGGGCGAATAATCTTATAAGAATCCATTTCCATTCTGGCCTGCAGCTCTGGGGGAAATGACAAGGCTGCCACTTGCTCTTTTAGGCTGTTATCCGCGCTTTGCGGCACTTGCTCTAGGCGAATAATCTGCAAGCTTAAGTTATCGTCACTGCCCGCTAAATAAGCCGTGGCAACAATGTCTTCGGCAGCCTTAGTGAGATCATGGTGGTTGGAAATGAGGGTGTGCTGCACTTGCTCGGCGTCGATGTATTCGTATACCCCATCGCTACACAGCAGAAAAATATCGCCTTGCTCAATGGCTAAGCATCGGTAGTCAAATTCACAATGCGGGTCAATGCCCAGAGCGCGGCTCAAGTAACTTTGTTGCTCGCTGCCCCAAACACGGTGATCGTTAGTCAGTTGCTCTAAACCCTGCTGGTTTAAGCGATATATGCGAGTATCACCCACATGAAATAAATGCGCCAGATTGCCCTTAATCACCAAAGCACTCAGGGTACAAACGTAGCCTTTATTTTTGTCGTAATGGTAGCGGCTTTGTTGAGATTGGTTATAGAGCCAGCTATTGGTGGCTTGTAAGACGCGAGTAGCGGCATGCTGCACCGTCCAAGTTTCGGAGGTGCAATAATAATCGTCTAAAAAACTGTTAACGGCGGTTTCGCTGGCAATTTGACTCACTTCGCTACTGCTAATGCCGTCGGCAATCACCGCAGCAAAACCCTTATGTTGTAGCTGTGCTCCGGTTGGAGTAAATGCGCCGTAGCAGTCCTGATTAAGGGGCTTGCGCCCCTTATCAGAACATTGGCCAATCGATACACGCAGTTGGCTAGTGGTCATAGGCAAAGCTTAAGCGTTAGCCGGTGCTGATTTGCTTGGCGCTTCTACCGCAGCCGAAGCCACTTTGCGCTTGGGCGCTGTTCTTACGTGGGTGGTATATAAGGTTAAACCGGTAAAGGCTAAACCACCCACTAAGTTACCCAAAGCAGTTGGAATTTCATTCCACAGGAAGTAATCAGAGATAGAGAACTCACCACCCATGATTAGGCCAAATGGGAACAAGAACATGTTAACCACTGAGTGTTCAAAGCCCATGAAGAAGAACAAGAAGATCGGCATCCACATGGCAATCACTTTGCCGCTTACGGTAGTTGAGATCATCGCGCCTACCACGCCCATAGACACCATCCAGTTACATAACATGCCGCGAATGAAGATAGTTAACCAGCCACCTAGGCCATGTTCGGCATAACCCACCGTACGCGCTTCACCGATGCTAGCCGCTTTGGCGCCCACCGCACCGGCATCAACGTTGAAACCATAGGTAAAGATAAAGGCCATCATAAAGGCCACGGTTAAAGCGCCACCGAAGTTACCCAAAAAGACCAAACCCCAGTTTCTTAATATTCCTCGTACATCGACACCGGGCCGCTTATCTAATAGCGCCAGCGGAGCCAATACAAATACCCCAGTTAACAAGTCAAACCCCATTAAATAGAGCATACAGAAGCCCACAGGGAATAAGATGGCGCCCAACAGGAATACCCCGGTTTGCACCGCGATGGTAATAGCAAAAATAGCGGCTAGAGCCAAAATAGCGCCAGCCATAAAAGCGCGAATAACCGTATCGCGAGTAGACATAAAGATTTTGGATTCGCCGGCGTCAACCATTTTGGTGGCAAACTCGGCAGGTGCTAAATAAGACATAATATTTCCCTATATTGCTTAATCATGAATAAAAGCTGTGGTCTGGCGGATTCATCTAACATAAATACAGATGAAAGCACCGCTACCAAGCAACACCTGATTAGCTGCTGACTTGGTCTTTCCCTGACCTCAGTAAGTAGATAGCAAGGGCTGCGCCAACAACACAAAATAGCAACATAAAAAATCAAAGTAATAACTTTAATACCTACAAAGAGGTAATTTTTCCTGTAAATTCATCAACATTCACTAATAGCCTGCACATTTATAGTTGCTAATTGCACCAATACAGAACAGAAAAATGAGAGCCAGCTCACTTAAGCTAGAACTGAACAAGTTTATTCACGCTTAGTTGTTTACGATTAAAATTTCACCAGCAATAGCCCACCCAGTTAACGATTTTTTATGAAACAAAGCGCCAGCGCATATTTTGTTAAGCTTTAACAAGACAGCCTGTACAGTTTCAGTAAAGTAAGCGCTAGTTAGCTCAGTAAACAGGATCGCAGCATGAAGCCGGAACAGCGGCAGCGCGTTATGGAGAAAGCCGTTAAAGCCTTACAGGCGGGTAAATTCAGTCAGGCTTTTTCCACCATTAACAAAATTAATCAGCTTAAGTCGCAGCAAAATTTTCAAAGTTTAGAGCTGGCGGCTTACAGTTTGTTTCAACAGCAAAAATTTGAGCGAGCCCGCGAGGGCTACCAACAGACGTTAAGCGTTTGTGAAAACCACCAGCAACGAAATAACTGTTATAAGAATATCGGTTTAGCCGAACAACAATTGGGTCTACTAAAAGCCGCCATCGCTTCTTTTGAGCAATGTTTTACATTGATTGATAGCGCCGCCAATGCTGATATAGCCAGCCCCTTGGGAGAGTGCTATTTAGCTGAAGGGCGCTTCCAGCAACTCGCACAACTGAGCGCCAAAATGCGCCATTGGCCCGGCCAACTGGCCAAAGCCTTGGCCTTGGATATCTCTGCGGCCAAGCTACAAAACCAGCGCCAAGCGTGCTTAGAGGGCATAGAAGCCTTGTTGCAACACAGTGCTTTAATCGAAGAATGGCAATCGGCCTTTGCTATCGACACCTTAATGTTCATTCGTGAACATGCGCGTGCCGAGCAACTATTAAAGCAAGCCAGTATCGACTACCCCAATAAAAGTTGGACAGTCTACTACCGTGCCGAACTGGCCTTGCGCAACAAACAGCCCCAACAAACTATTGCACTACTCAGTGATAAGCTGATTAATCAGCTTGATTTTATGCGCAAGAAAGCCGCTTACAAGCTACGCGCCGATGCGCTAGACCAGCTAAAAGATTACCCTGCAGCCTTTAACGATTACTCGGCTATGGCCTCGCTGAATCACCAACGAGCCCAAGCGCAAAGCCAGCAAGATTTGGTGGCCCGCTATCAAAAACTCGATTTAAGCTTTGTTAAACAACAGCCAGCCCTAGACAATACCGATGCCGAACCTGAACCGATATTTATGATGGGCTTTAATCGCTCGGGCACCACTTTATTAGAGAATATTTTGGATACTCAGCAGCGGGTGATAGCCTTAAGCGAAACCCGCTCGCTGTTTTCAGTGAGCGAAACCATAGGCCAGCAACTAAACAAACGTTACCCCGAAGACTTAGCAACACTGAGTACCGATCAGCGTCGGCTATTGCGCCAACGCTATTATACCTACATAAAAGAACTGGGTTTTGAACTTAATTCCGACAGCATTATTATTGACAAGTTTCCGCTGTACACGGTAGAACTACCGCTGATTTTAAGCCTATTTCCTAAGGCTAGAATTATCTTCTGCCTGCGCCACCCAGCCGATGTGTGCTTGAGTAATTTCCAACAAAACTCGGCCAATAACCAACAACAAGCTAAGTTGAACCGCCTAGCCGATTGCTTTAGCTATTACCAACAAGTGTTCACGCTATTTCAGCGCTATCAGCAGCAATTGGATTTAAATATTCACTATGTGCGTTATGAAGATTTGGTGGGAGACTTGGAACAACAGGCAGAAGCTGTATTCGAGTTTTTAGGCTTACCAGTAAGCGAGGATTACCGCCAATTTAACCGACATAGCCAACAAAAGATTGTTTTGTCGGCCTCGAGTAACCAAGTGGTAGAGCAAATCTATCAACACTCGCGTTATAAATGGCTTAACTACCAAGAGCAGCTTCTGCCCCATTTAACCAAAGTAGAAAACTTCATCGAGCAGTTCGGCTATCCGGCCGTAGGTTAAAACTCTGCGCCATAGTCGCAAAGCGACTATGGCTGCCTATTTGACTTGGCGCTGAACACTGGGAATGGCTAGCCACTCCTCATCGTATTCTTTTAAGGCCTTTTTGCGCCGTTCGCGCTCGGCGATGGTTTCGCCAAACACCTGCATGTGGGCTTGTTCCATCAAGCCTTGAGCGCGTGCTCGCTCAACTATGCCTAACAGCTCAGCGGCTTGCATAAACCCTTCTAACCGCCCCTTTTGTAAATCACTGCCTTTACCACGCTTCACTTCATCAAAATAGGCCAAAAACTTTTCATAACAAACTTGGGAAAATTCGACTTGGCTAAGCATACAACCTCTCAAAACCTTTTACAGATGGGCTTTTAAAATTTGATAAAGCTCGGGGCGATGCTCGGCAATCTCCTCGGGGCTTAGGCCCTCTAGGGAGTGCGGATACTTCAACCATTGCTTGGTTTCGTGCAGGTAATAATCGGGCACCCGCTCAGTAAGATTGCGCTCGGGCTTATAGTACGGCACCGCCACGCGAATATCTTCTGGGGTATTTAAACGGGCTAAGCGTTTTAACTCGCTAATAATCGCTTCAATGGAACGGCCAGTATCAAATACATCATCAACAATCAGTAACTTGTCATGATGCTGTACATGCTTAACTAAATAGCTCAAACCATGTACTTTAATTTGCTTAGACTGCTGGTCTATGGCCGCCGCATAGGAAGAAGTACGAATAGCGATGTTGTCGGTAGTTACTCCATGAAAGGCTAGATACTCTTGCACCGCAATACCAATGGGGGCTCCGCCCCGCCACACTGCAATGGTGAAAGTGGGCTTAAAATCGCTATCTAATACTTGCTTAGCTAAGCGGAAAGAATCTTCCAATAAAGACTGCCCGCTTAAATATAATTTTTCGCTCATCTTAGTTTGTTACCGATAATCGTTGCTGACCTAGTCATCAAGGTTATAGTATAAAACGACAATCGTGAAATTCTTTTGTAAACAGTAGGCCAGATATGCCAAGTAAAGACGCTGCAGTAAAAAATCCCCCCAGTAGCATGAATAAACGCTACCTCGATGAAGAAAAGCTAATTAAAGATGCTTTTCGCCTCGGTGTGAATATCTTTGAAAGTGGCTTTCGCCCCACTTTCATCGTGGGCCTGTGGCGTGGTGGTAGCGCAGTGGGTATTTACGTACAAGAGTGCCTGCAAACCCTTGGTGTAAATACCGACCACATCTCTTTGCGTACTTCTTACCAAGGGCAAAGCAGTTATCAAAACATTCTTGATGCACCAGAGAAGATCCGCGTGCATGGCATTCAATATTTATTAGAAAACCTGAATGTGGATGACAGCTTGCTGATTGTGGATGATGTATTTAGCAGCGGCCATAATATTAAAGCGGTGATTGATCGTCTTAGCAGCAAACTGAAACGCAACATGCCCAGCCAGGTGAAGGTTGCTACTCTATGGGAGCGGCCGAGCTTCAACCAAACCGACATTAAACCAGACTTTTGTTTACACCAAACTGATGATTGGCTGGTCTTTCCCTACGAGTTAACTGGTTTAAGTTTGGAAGAAATTCAGCAACATAAAAGCTTTGTAGCCCCCTTCCTTAAACCCGAACTGCTTAAATAACCCACCTAATATTGCTGATGGGCCTTACGATAAGGCCCTTGATAATCGAAGATCCGGTGTTCGATCTTCCAATAATGCTTCTGCTTTCTGGCAATCACAAAATCGGGATGCACCATTTTATTTAACTGCTGCAAAGCCTGTTCGACAGTATTTACTGTACCTACAGGGCCGCTGATACGCCGAACAAACCGCTGATTAAACGCCAGCCGTGCCTTGGCATAAGCAAAATTAAACTGCTCTTTAAGCTCTGCGCCATCTTCATCGTGATAGGTCACGCTCAGTTGCTGCTCTTGTGCACTAAACGACATGCCGCTACAGCGTAATACCATGCGATCTTTTAGTTGCAAGGCTTCCTTTAGTAACTTATCTGGGTCACTCAGCTGGTAACCACAAGTTTGGCATTGCCGCGCCGCGATATCATTTTCACCATTACACTGTGGGCATTGTTTGTATTGATAGCGGTAATCACATTGAGTTAACTGCTCTGGGCTACCTTCAACAGGCACCAAACCCTGACAACGCCGGCCATAGTGCTCAATTAACTCACCATCTTTATCGCAGACGCCCCAAAACATATTGGCAAAACCGCATTTAGGGCAACTTACCTGCACCAAAGCGCTGTTGGGGTTGGGTTTCACTTCGCCAATTTCTGGTTGGTATAAGTCGTAATTATTGCCCGCGTAATCCACGATAAGACAGTCGCTTTTTCCCTCATATAAACGCAAACCTCGCCCAGCTATTTGCTGATACAAACTCACCGAGGCGGTGCGTCGCAAAATCGCGATTAAATCCACATGGGGCGCATCGAAGCCGGTGGTGAGTACCGATACATTTACCAAAAACTTAAGTTGCTGCTGTTTAAATTGCTCTACCCATTGGTCACGCTGTTTGTTGGCGGTATCGCCAGTCAGCAGCGCGGTTTGCTCGGCGGGTAAGTAACTGGCAATCTCCTGAGCATGTTTTACCGAGGCAGCAAATATCATTACTCCGCGGCGCTGCTCGGCCAGTTGTAATAATTGCTGGCAGATGGCCTGAGTCACCCGCGGACAACGCGCTAAAAACTGATCCAACTGGGCTTCCGTGTAGCTAGCTGGCAATTCATCAAACTGATAACGCGCCGCGGGCGCATCCACCACCAGCGGCTGGGTTAAATAGCCTTTGCTAATTAAGTAGCGTAACGGCAGTTCATAAACACACTTTTTGAAAAAGACATCGGCTTGGCCGCGCACATAGCCGTGATAGTGTTGCTGGTAAATCCAGCCCTTATCTAAACGGTATGGCGTGGCAGTTAAACCCAGTACTTTAAGCTGCGGATTATTGCTCTGTAAATGCTGAATAATACGCTGGTATTGACTATCGCTATCATCAGCCACGCGGTGACATTCATCGATTATCAGTAACGAATAATAGCCGTTAAATTGCTCAAGGTTGCGACTTAAAGACTGCACACTGGCGAAGGTAACCGCATGCTCCGTTTGCTTTTTCCCCAGCCCTGCGGCGTAAATTCCCGCGGTAAATCCGTAGTCTTTAAACTTCTGATGGTTTTGCTCAACCAGCTCTTTAACGTGGGCCAATACCAAAATGGGGTAACGCGCTAAACGGGCTAACTCGGCAATCACAATGCTTTTTCCCGCGCCAGTAGGCAACACCAGCACCGCCGCATCATCACTGCGGCGAAAGTGAGTTAAGACGGCATCTACCGATGCCTGCTGATAGTCTCGCAAGCGCAAAATAAAGGCACCTATAGCAATAAATTGACTAGTCATTATGCCATATCAATAAATTGGAAACAGGCCGCTGTTAGGCTAGCTCGAGCAGGTGAGAAAATGAACAGCGAACAACAACTACAAGACAAAATCCACAGCTTTAAGCGAATAGAAGAGGCGCTACACTACTTTGAAATCGATTTTGATTCGAGCTTCATCGAGCAATATCGGCAGCCCCTAACTAAACGTTTTTATGGCAACCTATTAATTGCCAAACCCAGTGATTGGTTTGCGGCTCGACGCGCCTTAAAAAATGCTTATTGCAAGATACAGCGTAGCCGGCTTGACCCTTCGACTCGCTCAGCCTGTAGAGGCTGCACCAGTTGCGAACGCCGCTAAGCCAGCTGTAATTTAGGTCTAAACAACTCATAAATATAGTTTGCCTCTTGAGCAGCAGAAAACACTTTGTTAATCACACCTCCCGCCATATGGGCGTGCCCTCCACCAAAACCAATACCCGAATCATTTAAAGCTTGACGGACAATCTTCGCCACATTATTACGAGTACATTCAGAACGCAGCGAAATAAAAGTGTTTTCTTGATTACGCGCACTCAGCACCACTATATCTATTTCATCCACCGCTAATAAAAAATCACCTAGGACCCCTAACATGTTTTTTGGGCAGCCCTCGGGCAAGCTGGCAAAAGCACAGTTATTCACCATGTTGATTGAATTCAACATCGAATGAAACAAATTAAGTTCTTGATATTCAATCTGATTACGGCAAATTCGATTAACAATACTCATATCGGCGGATTGTTGTAACTGAATAAGCGCTTGTGCATCGGCAGGGCTAACAGCGCGAGTAAAGTTTGCCGTATCAAAAGACAAACCCACCAACAGGGCTGTGGCAATTTTGGGTGGAATGGATAATTGATAATGATTAAAGTATTCAACCATAATGGTAGCAGTTGCGCCATAATCTGAGCGCACGTCGTGATACCACACAAAATCTGGCGCGGTTACTTGGTGATGGTCAATCACCCCCACTTCCAAACCAGGTAGGTCCGTGACATTTTTTTCACCAATACAACCATCGACCACAATGATCTTGTCACTGGGTTGTAGCGCCAATTGATGGGCTATGCTAATAGGTATATCTAGCCACTCAATAAGGTTACGTAAAGACACGCGATCAAGATAACCTTGATAGCAAATCAGCGGTTTTAGGCCTTTCATTTGCAACAAATAGGCCAAGGCGTAGGCCGAAGCCACCGCATCATGATCGGGGAAATCATGCGCCTGAATAATCACTCGCTCAAGCCCTTGTAAGCGCTCAATTAACGCCTCTAGTTTTGCCATCATCTGCATAAAACTACTATCCTTATTCAACAAGCCTTAACCAATACTAAAGGCTAAGCAAAATGCGTCCTTTACACTCTGTTATGAAGCCGAAGCGTAAAGCTGTTGTTTAATTTACTTATAATAATATTTATTAGACTTTAACTGGACAGCAGGTTGATTGGAACGATGTTCATGATTTATTTTACTATTTCGAATAGCAGCGATTAGCAGCGCAACCAAATCATCACTGCAGTGGCAACATAGCCTTACACCAGTATTAAGAAATTAAAAGTCGCGCACCGAAACGGCACCAAAGCAGCTATTAAGCTCTGGCGAAATCTGCGCTTAAAACAAGGCGCAAGTAATCTAGATTATTTTACAAACCTAGTCCTTGTTGTAGCACAAGCTTAAAGCGCCTTGTTATAGGTGTTTTCAATCCAATCTGAGATTAAGTTGACGGCCCTTTTACTAGAAACCAAATCTAGGTGTTTAGTTTTTTCCAAAACATGAACATCTGCATGTGGAGCGTAGTTATCCATTATGCTTTGGTACTGCTGCGCATAAAATGCTTCATCCTCGGCACCTACAAGTAGCAGTATAGGTGCCTTGTTGCCGGATAATTCCACGTCATAAGCATGAGGCGAAAACGACTCGTTTAATCGATAGCTGTAGCTGTCGACTTGGAGCTCACTGGAAACAGTTTCAGGGCGATTAAACAACAATACAGGCAGGTAATTGAAGTAGCTGATTCCTACATTATTGAGCATGCTTAAACCTGCATAACGAGGGACCAAGACTTGCACCCAACCGCCAGAATTAGCCCGCGTAGTTGGCGCTAAGCGGCCTAAGTAAGGAGCCAGTAAAATAGAACCACTAAACTGCTCGAGATCGTTACCGCCATATTTTACAACCAGACCCCCACCGGAAGAGTGCCCTCCAAGAATAAGCTTTTCATCAGGGTTAAATGATTTTAGATGATTGAGTAAATCTTCTAAGTCGTGTTCAAACTGCCCCATGTAATGGATGTCGCCTGGCAATTCGCCTTGAGAGCGACCGTGCCCACGCAGATCGGGAATAACAACTGATATGTTAAGCTCAGAGTTTAAAGCGCTTGCCATAGAAAGCAGATAGCGTCCTTCAGAGCCCGAACCATGTAACAAAACTAATGTTATCCCCGAACTTCCTTTGATATAGCGATAAAATAGTGCTGAGCCATTTCTGGTTTTGTAGCGCTCTTCACTAGCAAGATGAGTCGGTATAACACCTTCTCTGATGCCTGCAAAATCCAAGGTTTTCTCATTGGGTTTACGTTCAAAAGGAAGCGAGATCAGGATAATTGCTATCGCTAAGTAGATAATAGGAGCGGTAAGTATGGCTATCAATAATATACGCACGAAAATTCCTTTTCTTTTAAGGCTTTTATAACTTATCGCTAACTACATTTTTTATCTAGCGACGCTATCTCTAAATTCTGCACCGAAGTAATTCCAAATTGCCAAATGCTAACTATCGATTATAGACAAGTTATCAAGCTGTATTCACACCTCGTTTATCCCGTTGTTATTACTATCGGCATCTGCATAACTTTATTTTCAGGTACTTAGGGAATATAACAAGCAGTAAGTTGTCTATTTAATGCTTACACTCCCCACTTCGCTTTACTTAACACCTTTAAATGTGACCCAACCCCTGACTCTAAGTTGTACGACTTGCAAAAGCCTAGGGAATTTTTCAATCTAGCTCAGTAAGTTATTGGGAACACAAGATGACATTTTGGAAGTATCATTTATCTGCCTGCTTACTGATAAGCAGCAGTTGTTGGGCCGTTAGTACGCCCAACACCACACCAGACCTCACTCTATGGACCGGAAAAAGTTACCCACAGATGCAACAAATTGCCCAGCAATTTGAGCAAGATACTGGTGTGAAAGTCGTGGTAAAGCAACCCACCGATATCACCGGTAATTTTGAAATCCAAGCCCGCAATGGCGAAGGTCCAGACATTATATTTTGGCCACATGACCGTATCGGTGATTGGGCTACCGCCGGACTACTGCGAGAGCTTAAGCCCAGCCAAGCGCTGTTAGATTCGGCCGAACCTTATGCTTGGGATGCGGTGAAAGTAGCAGGCAAAGTGTATGGTTACCCCATCTCGGTTGAAGCAGTCAGCCTCATCTACAACAAAGCACTAATTCAACAACCACCGCATTCCTTTGAAGAGCTATTTGAATTAGATAAGCGCCTACAGCAACAACATAATACCAAGGCGATACTGTGGGATTACAACAACAGCTACTACACTTGGCCCTTATTTGCCGCAGGTGGCGCTTACATTTTTGCTAAAGATCAACAGCAGCGCTACAACATTAAAGATACAGGGGTAAATCACCCGAGTGCCATATATGCGGCCAAATTAGTAAAAAAAATGCTCGACCAAAACTTAATGCCAAGTAATGCAGATTACTCGATCATGGACGTGCAGTTTAGAAAGGGCCAAGTCGCCATGGTAATTAACGGCCCTTGGTATTGGGATGAACTAGACAGTGTCGGCATGGATTTTGGTGTAGCTCCCTTACCCACAGTAAACGGTAAACCCGCCAAAGCCTTTGTTGGCGTGTGGAGCGCAGTGGTAAATAGTGCTACCACTCAGGGGGATTTAGTGGATGAGTTTTTAAACTACTATCTGATGAAACTAGACAACCAGCGCTTGCTGTTTTCCAGCGGAGAGTTAGGCGCAATGGCCAATTTACAGTTAAAAGAAGAGCTGGCCAATGACCCCAAAGTCACTGCGGTGTATGCCAGTGCAGCCAAAGGGAAACCGATGCCTAATGCCCCCGCCATGGGTAAGTTTTGGGCCGCCATGGCCACCAGCTTAAGCAACATCTCTGCAGGCCGGCAAACGCCAGAACAAGCCTTAAATGCCGCTGCCCAACGGATTACCCGTTAATGAACAAAACTCGCGCTGCTTTAAACAATGCTGCGCGATAACCCCATTTGCCGCCCTTCTTCCATTTCCCATTGCACCCCGTAAGGATCAATCCAATAGAAAAAAGTAATCGGAAAACCGTCAAGTTTATTGGGATGATAGTCATTACTGGTATTGATCATGGTCACGCCAGCTTGTTGTTTTAGAAAGTTAAACACCTCGTTACAATTGCTCACTTCCATCGCAATATGCCGAGGTCCACCCAGATCATAGGTTTTAGCTTGCTCTGGCAACTGCCGCTTGCCCTGCGGGTAACGATAATGCATCAGTTCCAAATACAAGCCCGCTTGCGGATGATGTAAAAAGCGCACATCTACATCCACTTTACCATCACTCAAGCCCGCATCTAAAGCGAAGCTGCTCATAGTGACTCCTTGATAATCCATCAGCTGGCCTTGCTCATCTTTAGCCATTACAAAACCTAAAGCGTGTTGATAAAACTCTGTGGCCTGGGCAATATCATCAACAATGATATTAACGTGCGACATACCTAATACAAAATGCTGCATATCGTGGCTCTTAATCCGCTCTAACAACACGGTTTTACTCTGTTCGCTTATCGCGGTGCAATACTCCACCGTACGACCACTATTCACCGTCTCTGAGCAAATCAAGTAATCCTTGTCTTGCCCCTTTTCGGTATCACTAGGCCCTTGCACTATCTCCACTTGCCACTGCTCACGGCTAAACCATTGCTCGTTGACTAAATAGGCTGCGGCAATCAAATCGAAGGGGTTAAAACCTGAAGCGCCAAATACTACTTCCCACTCTAATAGCCACGGCTCTGACTTTTCGGCCAAATAGCGCGCCACCTTGCTACTACCTATCATGGCTAGCAAATCGTACTGAGTTAACCAAAACGACTGACAAGCTTGATAAGGCACCAAACAAATGTCTAGTTGGCTATCGAGCAGGTATTTATAGGCGTCTACATCGGCCTCAAAGTTTAAATCGCGGAAGGGTTTGGGTTGATGATGACCAGAAATAAAATGCTGGTCGATACTAGCGCGCCCAGCTAGCAGGACAATTTTCTCAATATTGCCTAGCAAGTGCGGATAGTGCTGCATCAGCAATGCGATATTCGTTGCAGCACCAATGCCCAATATCCATAATGGCCCTTGCTCTAAAGCTTGAGCCATGGCGCTCACACCTTCCGGTAACGCTTGTTCATTTTGTTGACAGAAAGGAGCGCTAGCACCTTGATTCACTACTACACTATTCGGACCAAAACGCCCAATAAAGTCTTTAGCGACTTGAGTAGAAACGGCAATATCGTCGGTATTACCTAAAGTTGAACTTATCCCCACAACCTCCACTTCTACCGAACGCAACAAAGCGGCAATGGCGTACCCATCATCCACATCGCAATAGCTTACTAAACTATTTTTTTGCCCAAGGGTAATATCAGTATCTATCCATATTCGCTTTTGTTTACTCATTTGGCTCATTGTTGTTTCCTAAGTGTTTGCTGGTGTCCATTCGGTGAGTTCGATCGCATTACGTCCTGCAGCTTTAGCCCGGTATAAAGCTTGGTCAGCCACTTCGTATAATTGATCAATACTGGTTAATTGACGTAAGTTATCAACGCTCACAAAGCCTATCCCTATCGACATAGTAACCACTTCAAAAGGCTCATTGTTGGGGTGCGGCATTTCTAAGCCTTCAAGCTGTTGACATAATTGCACCGCAATTGGCTGAATGTCTTTAACTTGATGGGTTTGCAATAACACCACAAATTCCTCCCCGCCCAAGCGAAAGGCTTTGTCTGTTTCTCGTTTCATGCTGGATTGGATGCACAAGCCCACTCGCCGTAGCACTTTATCGCCCTCTGGATGGCCTAGGCAGTCATTGTAAGCTTTGAAGTTATCCAAATCGCAAATCAGAAACCCTACGCACTGTTGGGCTCGTTTGGCCTGACTCAAATAATCCTCGGAGCAAGCATTGAAATAAAAGCGAGAGCCTAGCTGGGTTAAGGCATCCAGCTCTGAGCGTTGCTCTAGCTCCACCATTTGTCCTTGCGCTCGCTCCACCAAACTCTTGAAACGGCGCGCTAATACACCAAGCTCATCATCTCGCTCTAATTCGCTAAGTTGAGACACATCAATATCTTTTAAGTGGGCGCTCATGTTGCCAGCTAAACGTTTCAACGGACGAACTATCCACCATGTTGCCCAAGCAATTAACAAAATAGAAAACAGTACAGCGGTTAGCGCTTCTTTCAACAATTGCCAACGGATCTCCCCTTGCAACAGATAGAGATGTTGCGCGTCAAAAAACAGGTAAATACTGCCTTGATGGCGATTTCGCAGCGCCAGATGCAATACCAACTGCTGTTTGTCTGGCAACAGTTGATAATCGCCCACAGCAACCTCAGGCAAAGGGAAACGAGGGCCGTAGTCACGCTGGTGATTCATATCCATATAAAAGCGTAGTAGTCGCTCTTGTGCTCGGCCCATCAAAAAAGTTAATTTTACCCTATCGGCACCATCGGCTAACAAACGTTGTTTCAAATCTTCAATTTTGGCTTCTTCCTGAGCAATATTTTGCTCTTGGTTTTGGGTTCTCCATACCAATTCAGGTTCACGTAAATAAGCAAAAGCAAAGGATTGAGATGAAAAATCAGAGACAGCACCCACTGAAAAATAAATTAACTTTTCAGTGGCTGCGTAAAGTTTTAACGCAGAATCCAGTTTTATATTGGTATAGTTTAGTCCCGCCGCCGAAGGTGAAACCAGATCAATAATTGGGTTGCTACTGCTGCGAGCATTACTCACCGCATGGGCAATACCCATTTCCCACTCACTAGTGTAGCGGTTATAGGTCATAGTAAAAACCAGCCACAACACCAATATTAGGTGCGAAACAAACAACAACTGGCTGATTTTTAGCTTATTGACTGATTTTAACCAAGGCACCGAAGCTTAGTGGTCCTGAAACAGATCTATTACCGGCACGCTACAAGTACCATTAATACAAATATCCTGATAAGCGGTATGGCAACGAGCGCAATACTCGGGTTCAAAGGTAGGATGTTGTGAACTAATATCCCGTCCCTCAGTATCATAAGTGCCGTAGATAGCTTCCCCCGCCAAGTGTTCGGTAACAAAAACCACGCCGGGTGTTTCATAAACCCCTACCACTGTCACACCGTCATCGTAGGGGCCATGGTTGGCATATTGCTCTAGTTTATCCGGATGCACATAGGTCGTTAACTTGGTTCCTTTACCGTCGTTAATCCAGTTATAGGCGGCCACCGCTTCCTGAATAAACAACGGAGTATCTTCTGGCAGTACTACATCTTTACCCGGTACCATGCTTATCCCCACCACTGGCCAGCTGCGCCACTCTTCGGGATAACTGGCTATAGACTCAGCTTGAGCATAAACACTCAACAAATATAGAAATGGTAACAACGCCACTCTGTCCCAATTACTCATAGACTTCCCTGTTATAACTCCTTCGATTTATTATGTTCAGATACTAACGGCTAGAGCAGAACAAAACATCAACAATAAGTATTTGGTTACTCATTATTTGAAGATGTATAGCAAATTGGCTTATAGCTCTTTTAATGCGACTCAGCCCAAACCGATAAAAATGATTTTAATTTTACATTTAAGTGACCAAGGTCATGCTTTGATAAATGCTCATTGCATCAGTATGCGCGCTCTATAAAACAAGTCGGTTAAGAAAACGCTTACTCAGGACAACAAGTTTGCAAGCAATACGCCACAAGCTGGTATTTATCGAAGACGATGCCTGCCAGCAACAACTGGTAGCCAGCTTCTTAAATAATGAAGGTTTTGAACTGATCACCGCGGAGCACGGCGCTCATGCGCAACAACTACTTGAGAAGCACCTACCTAGCGCATTATTGCTTGATTTAATGCTACCGGGTATGGATGGCATTCAGGTTTGTCAGAAAGTACGATCATTCTTCCATGGCCCCATCCTGATGCTCACTGCGCAAAATGATGATACTACCGAAGTTTCGGCACTCAATATTGGTGTAGATGACTTTCTTAGCAAACCCTTACACCCGCATGTGTTACTGGCGCGCTTACGCTCGGCACTGCGACGCAGTGAAGGTTTAGCTCAAGCTAGCAGCCTAGCTCACTCACAAACCCAACAACGTGTTCGTTGTCAGGATCTCACCGCAGATCAAAGCCAGCGCGTTATCTGGCTAGGAGAGCAGGCACTAGAGTTAACTGACGCCGAGTTTGACTTACTGTATTTCTTTATGGATAACGCCGGCCACGTGCTGCCCCGCGACCTACTCTTTCAAAAGATGCGTGGCATTAATTATGATGGACTAGACCGTTCGCTGGATATGCGCGTATCCACTATCAGAAAAAAGCTAAACGACAATACCCCTCCCTACCCCTCCCTACCGCTACATTAAATCGGTTCGTGGTAAGGGTTACCTGTTTGTGCAAAGCCTCTAGTTCGCTTAAGCCCTAGTGATCACCCTATTCCTTCGTTTATTTATTGTGTCGATTTCAGCGATTGTTTTGGCCACTTTAAGCTATGGCCTGTTGGTGAGTGATCAAATTGAACGTATTGAACGTGAACATGTTAGCAAAATAGCCTCGCCACTCTACTATCTGCTGCAACGCGAGCTAACACAAAATGATGGCCGCGAACTAGAGGCGCTCATGCAATCCCATCAAGGAGAATTTCCCTTTACCGCCTAGCAACGACCACTTAGCCAGCTAACAACCGAGCAGCAAGAGAAACTCCGTACTCAGCAGCCCTTGGTGGAACTAAGTAGCAAACTATTTGGCGACGACGAAATCACCCTCTATTACCCGTGGTCAGAGCAACAAGTACTAACGCTTTATTTAGATGAAGAATTCCTCGCTCACAGCGGCTGGCTCCTCTGGTACATGATAGGCGTAATGGCTGAGTGTTTAGCGCTATGCCTATGGTGGTTTTCTTTTTCACTGAGCCGCCATGCTCACTATTTAGCGAAGGTAACAGAGGCCATTGGCCAAGGCGATTTTGATGTTAGCGCCAACGAGCAAGCTCCATTACCGCTCAATCACATGGCACAGAGTTTAAATAGCATGGCTGCTAAACTTAAAGCTCTCATCCAACAGCAAGATGCCATGAGCATTGCCGCCTCTCATGAATTAAAAACGCCTATCAATAACTTGCGTTTTGCTCTCGATATGATTCGCTCTATCAAAGATATGAGCACAATGCATCAG
>QGCX01000113.1_pt1 | contig 17883 bp, 16 predicted proteins | sample 4708031 | NCBI WGS metagenome assembly QGCX01 (sample SAMN08941163, study PRJNA450518) | Sediment metagenome, whole genome shotgun sequencing project. | reverse complement strand
TTATTTACCGGTACGTGCAGGAGAATACCCGATATGTCAGCGTGCAAATTGGTATTGGAGGGATGAGGCCAATTAATGCCATAGAAGTAGATAGAGACAAGTACGGTGACTGCAAGGGACTTACCAATTACACAAAAGCACTGTTGAGGGCTGTTGGGGTCGAGTCTTATTACGCTGTGGTAGAATCCGGAAGTACAAAGGTTGACATGCAAGAGGACTTTGCAGATCTAATACAGGGAGACCATGTTATTCTGGCAATACCTTACAATAACAGCTATTATTGGGTAGATTGCACCTCACAGATAAATCCTTTTGGGTATTTAGGTGATTTTACAGACGATCGAACAGTTCTTGTGGTAACCCCCAAAGGAGGGAAATTGGTCCGAACAGAATCCTATTTGAACGAAGAGAATGCTAAACAAATTAATGGGACAATTAATGTGTTTGAAGATCTATCCATGGATGCCCAAGTCACGATACAAACGAAAGGAATCAAATACGACTTAAGAATGGCTTTGGAGCGCGAGTCTTCAGAGCATATAAAAGAATACTACAAAACCTTATGGGATAATATTAATGGAGTAAAAGTGAAGAACTACTCCTTTGAAAACAATAAAGATGATATCGTTTTTACGGAACATGTCAACTTCCAAGCGGAAAACTTTGTGGCAAAAAATGGAGAAGGATATTTATTGTCTCTCAATCCGTTGAACAATGGCACCTATGTTCCCCCAAGAGATAGGAACAGAAAATATCCTTTTTTGGTTCAAAGAGGGTCATTTGAAGAGGATGAGATCCATATAGAAATACCAGAGAATTTTACAATATCATCACTTCCAAAGGATGTCTATATAGAGTCCGAGTTTGGAAATTACCAAGCCAAGCTTCAAAAAAAGGCTAACGGAGCATTGGTTTATAATAGAAGCTTTTTTTTAAAAGCCGGAACATATCAAAAAGAATTGTATCAAAAATTCAGGTCTTTTTTACGGACCGTGGCCAGAAAGGACAAGCAAAAAATTGTCCTCATCAAAAACGCACCATAACATGAAGTTGATTAAAAACGCACTTTGGATAGTTTCACTCTTTCATTTTTTAATAGCTGTTGGACAGTATGAGACCAAGTTTGGCCATCTTACGATTGATGAGAAAGAATTTACTATCTACGAAAAAGATACTACTGCGCATGCGGTTTATCTTTATGAAAAAGGAGAGAACTTCTTTGAAATCAGGGGGAATTACGTTTGGCTTATTAAAAAATATAGGGCCAAGATCAAAGTAGTGGACAATCAAGGTATTTCCGTTGCAGACATAGCCATACCCTATTATCATTCCGATAAGGGAAGGGAAAGTGTAGAAGAGATTAGGGCGATAACCCACAACGGAACCGTGAAACACAGCCTTAGGCAACAGAATGTATTTGATACGGATATTACTGAAAGATGGTCCGAAAAGCGATTTACTTTTCCCGCAGTGCAAGAGGGCTCTATTTTGGAATATATGTACGAAATCAAATCTCCCTTTTTCTTTAATTTGAATGGATGGAAATTTCAAGAAGATATTCCCAAGGTTTATACCGAGTACAATGCAAAGATTCCTGGGAATTATAGGTACAATCGGACCCTTATTGGAGAACTCTCCCTTCAAGTAAACGACGCATCCATTGAAAAAAGGTGTTTTTCCATTCCAGGTTCCTCCGACGAGGCAGATTGTGAGGTGCTAAAATATGTCATGAAGGATGTACCTGCATTCAAGGAAGATGAGAGTTTTATGTTGTCACCTAAAAACTATAGATCCTCCTTGGAATTTGAACTGTCTGAGCATCTTCGGTTTAATGGTATTACAGATAAGTATACCAAAAGTTGGAAAGATGTTGATAAAGAATTTAAAGCAGATAAAGATTTAGGTCGTCAGCTAAACAAGGAAAACTTTTTTGAACGCAATGTACCACTGGACCTGATTAGTGGTGGAGATGATAAATTGGAAAAGGCAAAACGGATTCATGAATTCGTGAAAAACTGGTTCGTTTGGAACGGCGATTATGGAATTTATTGGAACAACAGGGTAAAACAGGCTTTTGATCAACATCGTGGAAATGTGGCAGAAATCAATATTACTTTGATAAATCTTCTAAATGCCGCTGGAATTGATACAGATATGATGGTGCTATCAACGCGTAACAATGGATTGCCTAAAAAATCACATCCCGTTATGTCAGACTTTAACTATTTAGTGGCAAAAGCAGATATCGATGGAAACTCTTATTTATTGGATGCCACTCAAAAATATTTGCCCTTTGGAATGTTGCCATACAGATGTCTAAATTATTACGGAAGGGTAATGGATTTGGAAGGAGAAAGTTATTGGTATGATATTGTTCCAGAACAAAATAACAGCAGAGCAATACGGATGGAAATGTCTTTAAATCCAGAAGACGGTTTGGTGACGGGTAATTATGATGAGATTACCAAGGGTTACGAAGTGTTGATTAAAAAAAATCAGATAATCACATCGACCAAAGAAGAGTATTTGAATGAACTCGAAGAAAGCTCCAATGGTGATTTTTTTATTGAGAATTACGAAATGGATTCAGAACAATCCGATGATAAAGAACTAATTGAGCATTTCGAATTCGAGATGGAAGGTTTGGAATCGGGTGAAACCATCTATTTTAACCCGTTTATAATCCGGTTTTTTAAAAGCAATCCATTCATTTCAGAAGAAAGATATTACCCAGTCGATTTTGGATATCTTAGGTCCTATATGTATTACGCTAGTGTAGATGTGCCAGAGGGATATAAAATCAAAGAATTACCCGAGGCAATTATTTTGTCCTTACCCGAAAAAAGTGGGTTATTGAGATTTAATTGTTCCGAGCTAAAGGGTAAAATAATGGTGCAGTACAGTCTGCAACTAAGAGCTCCTCACTATACCAGCGAAGGTTATGCTTTTATAAAGAAATTTTTCGAAGACGCCATTAACGCACAAAACAATAGTTATCTGGTTTTGGAGAAGATATAATCAGGTTGTTCTTACCTTTGTCTTTCAATTTTAAAAAAGTAAAAGGGTGAACATAGAAAATGCACAACAAGCTGTTGACGAATGGATTAAGAACCATGGGGTACGTTATTTTAACGAACTCACCAATATGGCCCAACTTACTGAGGAAGTAGGGGAGGTAGCTCGAATAATTGCACGACGCTACGGGGAACAGAGCGAAAAAGAATCCGACAAGGCCAAGGATTTAGGCGAGGAACTCGCCGATGTGGTATTTGTGGTACTCTGTTTGGCCAACCAAACCGGGATAGATTTACAGGAGGCTTTCGATAAAAAACTGGATCTTAAGACCAAACGTGATCACGACCGACATCAAAATAACAAAAAGCTCAAATAAAGTTGCCCTTGTAAAGGGTCTTTAGATGTGTTTTTTCTAGTTTTGGCAATTCATCCAAACCCTTAAGAATTGAGACTCCAACTTTCCGCACCACACAATAAAAAGATTCAAAAAACAATTGCAATTACTGGTTCCAAAAGTGAAACGAATCGGTCTTTGTTGCTACAGGCACTTTTTCCAAACATCAAAATTGAGAACCTTTCCAATTCTGATGATGGGGAGGTAATGCAAAGGGGATTGGCCAAATCGTCTGGAGAAGTGGATATTCACCATGCAGGTACCGCTATGCGTTTTTTAACGGCCTATTTTGCTTCGCAAGAAGGAAAACAAGTGGTGCTTACAGGATCCAAACGGATGCAGGAACGACCCATAAAAGTATTGGTAGAAGCACTTCAATCGCTGGGTGCTGATATTCAATATGAAAAAGAAGGAGGGTATCCACCACTAAAAATCATAGGGAAAAAGTTGAAAAAAAGCCAAGTCTCGCTTCCAGCCAATATAAGCAGTCAATATATTTCTGCCTTGTTGTTGATAGCACCCAGCCTGGAAAATGGTCTCGAATTGGAATTGATAGGCAAAATAACGTCGGTTCCCTACATAAAAATGACCTTGGCACTTTTGGAGCAGATTGGTGCCCAAACTTCTTTCAAGGGAAATAAAATCAAAGTAGCCCCCAAACAAAAAGTGAAGGATAGGACCTTGGTGGTGGAATCCGATTGGAGTTCAGCTAGTTATTTTTATAGTATTGCCGCCATGTGTGAGGCTGGTACTGAGATTCAACTCTCATCTTACAAACAAAGTTCCTTGCAAGGCGATAGTGTTTTGGCAGAAATCTATAAAGACTTTGGTGTTGAAACCACGTTTTCAAACAATACCATACTTCTTAAAAAAACAACTGAAATCAAATCGGAACATTTAGAATACGACCTTTCTAATGCTCCCGATATTGCTCAGACTATTGCTGTTACTTGCTTAGGTTTGGGCGTTGGGTGCCATCTAACGGGACTGCACACCTTGCCAATCAAAGAAACAGATCGTTTGGCTGCATTACAGATCGAACTTGGTAAGTTTGGGGCTACGGTGGACATCGATTCCGAAAGTTTGACCCTGCAACCCCAATCAAATTTCAATATTGGAGTGGCCGTGGATACCTATAACGACCACAGAATGGCCATGGCCTTTGGCCCCTTGGCACTAAAAGCAGATTTTATGGTTAATGATGCAGAGGTAGTTTCCAAATCCTATCCAGACTTTTGGAACGATCTTAAAACCCTTGGATTCGGCATTGTGGAATCGTAAATCACATTTAATCATCAATTTACTTGACATCCGCTATCGCGAGGTTGTATATTTGCCATTCTTTAAAAAAATCGAAAAAAAGTCACATGAAATTATCGAACTTCAGTTTTGAATTGCCTAAAGAATTATTGGCAGAATATCCTGCAGAACACAGGGACGAATCCAAACTCATGGTGGTTCATAGGGATACAGGAAAAATTGAACATAAAATGTTCAAAGACATTGTAGATTACTTTGATGAAGACGATGTAATGGTCTTGAACAATACCAAGGTATTTCCTGCGAGACTTTTTGGTAACAAGGAAAAAACTGGAGCTAGAATTGAAGTTTTCTTACTAAGGGAGCTAAACCAAGAACAACGTCTTTGGGATGTATTGGTAGATCCAGCAAGAAAAATACGTATCGGAAACAAACTTTATTTTGGTGAAGATGAAAGCTTGGTGGCCGAGGTTATAGATAACACCACCTCAAGAGGAAGAACATTACGTTTTCTTTATGATGGTTCGTATACTGATTTTAGAAGAAAGCTCAGGGAGTTGGGTGAAACTCCACTACCAAAATATATTAAAAGAGAGGTTACACCAGAAGATGAGGAGCGCTACCAGACCATTTATGCAAAACATGAAGGTGCCGTGGCTGCACCAACTGCAGGTTTGCATTTTTCCAAGCATTTGTTGAAGCGTTTGGAAATCAAAGGAATCGAGTTTGCCGAGGTAACTTTGCACGTTGGTTTGGGAACCTTTAACCCAGTTGAAGTAGAGGATTTGTCCAAACACAAAATGGACAGCGAAGAGCTTGTTATCGATGAAAAGGCTACCGAAATTGTAAACAATGCCAAAACAAATAAAAGAAAAGTTTGTGCCGTTGGTACCACGGTAATGAGAGGCTTGGAAAGTGCGGTTTCATCCGAACATACATTGAACACGTTTGAAGGTTGGACCAATAAGTTCATATTTCCTCCATACGAATTCAGTATTGCGAACTGTATGATTACAAACTTCCACTTACCAAAATCAACTTTGATGATGATGGTATCTGCATTTGCAGGTCACGACCTTATCAAAAAAGCATATAAACAAGCTATTTTGGAAGGGTATCGCTTTTATTCCTACGGGGATGCAATGTTGATTCTATAAAAACAAAATTTCAAAAAAGAGAAATCCCGTTAGCTTTAAAGCCGGCGGGATTTTTTCTTGCTTATCTTTAAGTAGTGGAAATCAAAAAAAGGGACATACGCGCATTAACCAAGGAGCAGCTTCGCAACTTTTTTGTGGAGCAGGGAGACAAGGCATTTCGTGGCAACCAGGTGTATGAATGGTTATGGCAGAAATCTGCCCACGATTTTGATGCTATGACGAATATTTCCAAGGAAACCCGAAAAATGTTGGAAGATAATTTTGTAATTAACCACATTCGGGTGGACCAAATGCAGCGTAGTTCAGACGGAACCATTAAAAACGCCGTGCGTTTGCACGATGGTTTGATTGTTGAATCCGTTTTGATTCCTACAGAAACCCGGACCACCGCCTGTGTGTCCAGTCAAGTTGGTTGTAGTTTAGATTGCAGGTTTTGTGCCACGGCTAGGTTAAAGCGGATGCGAAACTTAAATCCTGATGAGATCTATGACCAAGTGGTGGCCATAGATAATGAAAGCAGGCTGTACTTCGACCGCCCATTAAGTAACATCGTTTTTATGGGCATGGGCGAACCTTTGATGAACTACAACAATGTCTTGAGGGCCATCGACAAGATAACATCACCCGAAGGATTGGGCATGTCTCCCAAACGGATTGTGGTTTCTACCTCCGGTGTGCCCAAAATGATTAGAAAAATGGCGGACGAAGAAGTAAAGTTCGGTTTGGCCGTTTCTCTACATTCAGCCATTGATGAGGTGCGTACTTCCATAATGCCCTTTAATTCCACATTCCCATTGAAAGATTTAAGGGAGGCTTTGGAATATTGGTACAGCAAGACAAAAAACAGAATTACCTACGAATATGTGGTTTGGAAAGGAATAAACGATACCCAAGAGGCAGTTGATGCCTTGGTCAAGTTTTGCAAGTTTGCACCTTCCAAAGTCAATATCATCGAATATAACCCTATTGATGACGGTGAGTTTCAGCAAGCATCAAACAAAGCTGTGGAAATGTACAAAAATACCTTGGAGCGAAATGGTATTACGGTAACGGTACGTAGGTCGCGAGGTAAGGATATAGATGCCGCCTGTGGACAGCTAGCGAATAAAAGCTAGACTTTTCAATATCGAATTGGCAATAAACAATGCTACAATAAAACCTTTCCCCTTTTTTCCTTTCGCCCATCAAACTTTACCCTATGCTCTTGCAAATCATCGATACTTTTAGAACTGTATCTTAAAACTTCGATTTCATTCCAACAACTCTTGCATTTTCCCTACTTTTAGACATTCAAAACCAAACACCACACCGTTACGTTGAAAATCGTTTCGCAGATAAGGGAACCTATAGAGAATGAGATGCAACTTTTTGAGGAAAAATTCCTCAAATCCATGTCCTCTAAAGTGGCATTGTTCAATAGAATTACCTACTACATAGTCAACAGAAAGGGCAAACAAATGCGCCCTATGTTCGTATTTTTGACCGCCAAATTATTGAATGGTGAGGTTAATGAGCGCACTTATACAGGAGCTTCTATAATTGAGTTGATTCATACCGCGAGCTTAGTGCACGATGATGTAGTCGACGATAGTAACAAGCGCCGGGGGTTTTTCTCTATCAATGCTTTGTGGAAAAATAAGATTGCCGTTTTAGTGGGCGACTTCCTTTTTTCCAAAGGCCTATTAGTTTCCTTGGAAAATAAAGATTACGACCTTCTTCAGATTATTTCCAATGCGGTTCGGGATATGAGCGAAGGGGAATTGCTTCAGATTGAAAAAGCACGATTGTTAGATATTACGGAAGATGTTTACTACGACATCATCCGCCAGAAAACCGCAACCTTGATTGCTGCTTGCTGTAGCATGGGAGCTTGCTCAGTTCGACCTGATTCTGAGGAAGTAGAGGCTTTTAGAAAGTTCGGTGAGCTTTGCGGAATGGCCTTTCAAATAAAAGATGACCTTTTTGACTACGGTGCCGAGAAAATCGGAAAACCAACGGGAATCGATATCAAAGAACAAAAAATGACCCTTCCCTTGATTTATGCTTTGAACCATAGCGACAAGGAAAAGAAGAAGTGGTTGATCAATTCCATCAAAAAGCATAACAAGAACAAAAAACGGGTAAAAGAGGTCATTGAGTACGTAAAGGAAAAAGGTGGCCTGGATTATGCCGTTGTAAAAATGTTGGAGTTCAAAGATGAAGCTTTGGCCATTTTGGACAATTATCCCGATTCTGAATACAAAAGTGCCCTCACACTTATGGTAAACTACGTGGTGGACCGTAAAAAATAAAATTTTAAAAACTTGAATATCAATTAAATGCTGAAAATTTTTAGTTTCAGGCAACTATTCATGTTTATATCTCGTCTATTAAAATAGAAGCACTTATATAAACCAAACTTTTGAAGATCATCGCGCTACATAGCAACGAAAAACAATTGATCAAAAAATCAATCAAAGGCGACCAAAAAGCTCAAAAGCTGTTGTACGATAAGTTTTCGCCCAAAATGTTGGGGGTTTGCAGACAATACATCAAAGATCTTCATTTTGCCGAGGATGTTATGATCAATGGCTTTGTAAAGGTTTTTAATCATCTAAGTTCTTTTCAAAATAAAGGAAGCTTTGAAGGTTGGGTCAGAACTATTATGGTTAGGGAAAGTATTTCGTACCTGCGCAAAAGGCAGTTTGTAGTTTATGATGATGATGCTGTCAAGGTGAACGAACAGATTTCGCCAACAAATGAAGGTCTCTTGGATGTAGAATATGTACAGCACCTAATTGATGAACTGCCAGAAGGGTACAAAGCAGTTTTTTTGCTTAATACCATGGAAGGGTATGGCCATACAGAGATTGCGGAAATGCTGGAAATTTCTGAAGGAACCTCAAAATCTCAATTATTCAAGGCTAGAAAGATGCTTCAAGAGAATTTAAATTTAAAAGGAATGTCGCCAAAATCAAGATCGGCGAACAAAAAATAGAGGGTATGGATAAACTGGAGAAACATATCAAGGAGAAGTTGGAGGAGCGAAACATTGCCCCATCAGCAAGTGCTTGGGACAAAATTGCATCGCAAGTGAAGCAGCCATCACAAAGAAAAAAGAATGTGTGGTTCCCATATGCTATAGCCGCAAGTGTTGTAGGTATTGTATTGGTGTCGGTTTTCTTTTTTACACAAGATAATCCTGAAGTGGAACAAATACAGATGGTGGAAACCGAAACTAAAACGGAAGCTGAAACCCAGACTGAGGGTGAGGTTCTGAAAGAGATTGTACCAGAGGAGCAAACCGAGGTTGTTGAGACAAAATCTGAAGCTATTGTGCCAGCAGAAATAAACGAAGAATTAAGTCCAGAACCACCTATTTCCAATACAGCAGTTGCCGAGCAAGAGGTATTGCAGCCATTGCAAGATGAGGTCATTATAAATTCAGATGAGCTTATTGCCCAAAAAGTGGATGAAGTAGTAGCACAGGTAGAACTAATGGAAAATGCACAGGAAGATGTTTCCGATGCCGAAATAGATTCACTTTTACGAGCAGCGCAACGGCAAATTTTAACCGATAAGTTATTCTCCGAAAGTGGTTCCGTGGACGCAATGTCCTTGTTGGCCGAAGTGGAGGATGAGATGAACGAATCGTTCCGGGATCAAATTTTTGATGCCTTGAAAACGGGTTATCTTAAACTTCGTACGGCGGTGGCAGACCGAAATCAATAAAATTATTCATCAATCAAGTCAAACCTTCAAAAACTTCCTGTCCTACACGGGCGGGAAGGAGGGAGGTTTATAATCAAAATTCAATCATGAAAACAATTACATTTTATTCAGCAGTTTTATTCTTGTTCTTAGTTTCCCAAACTATGTTCGGGCAAGAGGACTATCAAAAGAAAATCGAGGCGTTGAAAATTGAAAAGCAGCGCATTATTGAGCAAGAGAAAGATGCCTTAAAGTTTGAGGTGCGAGATATCAACAAACGGTTGGAGAAAGGAGATATCTCCGAAAATGAAGCTAAAACATTAAAAGAAGAAGTTGCGAAACAAAGAGCTCTGAACATTGAAAATAGAGTGGCGATAATCGAAAACAGGATTGCTTTGTTGGAGCGCAACAAAGGAGATGTACTTACATTATCCGAAATAGATACCATTTATGGTGATAGAATGCGGATTGGTCTTCTCCTTGATGGTAAACCTGCCATTACCTTTAATTCTCACAGATGGAAAAAGAAAATAAAATACGATAGACGCACCTACTCCGATTTTGTGATGGCAATAGGTTTTAATAATGCTTTGATCGAAGGTCAGTCGCTCTCCGATTCACCTTATAAAATAGGGGGGAGCCGTTTTTTTGAAATGGGATGGCAATGGCGAACAAGAGTGTTTAAACGTTCCAATTGGTTGCGCTTCAATTATGGCTTTTCTTTTCAATTCAATGGGTTAAAACCCGATGATAATCAAATTTTCGTTCAAAATGGCGACCAAACTGTGTTGGGAGAGTTTGAATACGATTTGGATAAATCCAAGTTTCGAATGGACAATCTTGTCTTCCCAGTTCATTTTGAAGTAGGTCCATCCCGTTTGCGAAAATCCGAGCGTAGCATGCGTTATTCCATAAGAGATCAATTCAGATTAGGTTTTGGCGGGTATGGTGGATTTAATCTAGGTACGCGTCAAAAATTAAAGTACAATCGAGATGGAGAGAATGTTAAGGATAAACTCAAGCGAGATTATAACAGCAGTGATCTAATTTATGGGGTGAGTGGCTATATGGGATTTGATGGTGTGCTGCTGTATTTAAAATATGATCTAAATCCAATTTTTAAAGATGCGGATGTAAAGCAAAACAATATATCACTGGGCCTTCGGTTTGATATTTAACCATTTTACGAACTTTAAAACTTACGGTCAGGGATTTTTTTTCTGGCCGTTTTTTATTTTGACAATGCCCGCTCCATTTCTTGGGTAAAATCTTCTTTGTAATATACTTTTTTGCAATGCGAACATTCCGCGTAACGGATATTGTTAATGGTAAAAAGAGGAATCCAGAACAAATGGGCATAGTTAGGTTGGGCCACTGCGGTCAGCGTACCTGTTTGATTGCAGTAAGGGCAGGTAACGTCGTTTAGTACTTTGGTTTCCTTTTTACCTGGTCTTGTTCCAAAGAAAAATATCATATAAGAGTTGTATGCTGCAAAGATACTATGTTTGACTTATTCCAAAACCGGAAGATTTTGTTCAAGCATTTTGGTTTTGTTTCTCCACCTTGCTTTGTAATCCCGGTCCACAAAGAAAACGGTGAAATCTGCTTTGTAATCCCGGTCCACAAAGAAAACTGTGAAATTAGCCTTGAAGTCACCATCTGGGAAAAACCAGAGACCCTCATCACCTTTAGCTTTGTAATCCCGATCAACTATATATACCAAAAGATCAGCCTTATATTCACGATCTACTTCAAAAACTAAGTAATCTGCTTTGAAGTCAGCATTTTCCTTAAAAACAATCTGGCTCCATATCGTATGGGAAAAGAGGGATATGATAAGAATTGGAAGTATTTTTCTCATAATAAGTTAGATAAGTCAAAATTTGTGCCATAGCTCTGAAGAGTTTTAAATTAAAAAAATCATTTTACTTTTAAATATTACCTACATTCGCCCACATTTATGAAATATTGAACGCCTACCATGGCTTAGAGGATTGGTTGTCCTGGATGGATGACATCTCCAGTAAGGATTATGTAGTTATTGACCATTTTCTTCGGGACGAACTATATACTGAAATCAAATCTTTTTTTCTGGGAAAATTGCCCAATTTTAAAGAAGCGGGGATAGGTGCCCATTCCGATAACCAAATCGATAATAAAATACGTGGTGATTTTACCTATTGGTTGGACAGGCGGCGAGATACTGAATTGGAAACCTATTGGAGCCTTTTGGATGAAACCATCCACATTTTTAACCGATATTGTTATCTCAGTTTATCGGGTTTCGAATTTCATTTGGCTCACTACCCGTCCGGAGGGCATTACGATAAACATTTAGATCAGTTCGAAAACCGGAACAACCGAATGATTTCCATGATTATTTATTTAAACGATGATTGGCACCTGGGCGATGGTGGGGAACTAGAAATTTTTGAAAAAGATGGGTCAAGTTTTCTTGTAGAACCTTTAGCCGCTCGTTGTGTACTGTTCAAAAGTGCCGAAGTGCCCCATGCGGTGCTGGAAGCGCATAAAAGTAGATTTAGCCTCACAGGTTGGCTGTTGTACCAGCCCTTATCGGTTGGAAAGCTAATTGTTTGATCAGTCCTTTTTGTATGGAATCTGTTGAATTAGGTCCTCATTCTGCGCAGTTGATGCACCGTAGGACATAACCAAGGTGCCCTTGGTACCATCTTTGGCCTCAATGCTAAAAACTGTGGATTCATCAGATGGGTTTGTCATTCCTTCAAAACGATAGGAGTTGATGACAACCAAATCCTTGGGTTGTTATTCCTTTTTGGAATACAATGCCTTGATACAGGTTTCCTCTGCTTCAAAATCTTCTTTGTAGCCCTCCTCCTGTGTAAGCGTGTTCACAGCTTCAGAAAGTGTGCTAAAACTATATTTGTCCATATATTAAATTATGTTTTTAAAGTATTAATAAATAGTAAGACTTGTTCTTTCACTTTTGGCCAATCGGTATATTCATGATCTTGGCTAGTGTCAACAGAACCGCCTTCTTTTTTGGCAATGGAACGCATGATCAGTTTCTTAAAATAACTATATTCCGTGTATTTCAAAGCTCCTGCAATGTGCCAAATCGTTTTTGTGTTCCATGCGGTCTCTTTTAAAAAGTCTTTGGCAATCTGTGCTGCTTCCTCGTGCTCTTCCTTAATGTCGGATGCCACGGCCATACTTACCGAGAAAAAAGCACTCGGTTTCCCATTTAAGGCATCAATATTTTCTAGAACATAGTCCTTGATCAACGTGTTGTATTTATGAATGTGAATCGAACTACCTACTAGAATTGTGTCAAAATCATTGGGAGCAGGTGGATCTTCAACTGCATTTGCAATAACTACTTGATGACCATTTTCTTGGAGAACATTTTCCATAAATCTGGCGATTTTTCGAGTCTGGCCTTCTACAGTACCATAAATTATCAAAATTTTCATGACTATTGGGTTGATGATTACACAACCCTAAAGTCACGGAATATTTTTGATATTATACATGATTTTGGTCAGTTAGTACCGCCTATAATTTTCCTCCCACTATCGGCAGGGTGAGTACAGTGCCATCTAAATCAACCGTCAATTCGGTTCCTGGTTTTGGCCAAAGAGTGAATTCTTTATCACTAGAAAAAATCATCAATCCGATTTGTTGTCCTTTTGGAATAATTTGATCATCGGGCATCAACTCAAATTCCATTTCATAAAATTTGTTGGGAACCAAAGGTTCACTCTCTGTTAATGAGCTATGATTTTGGGGGTCCGCCCATCCTCGGGTGATAATGTTATCGGTAATCTTGGTATTTAAGGCCTCGGTCCAAGGTAGGGATACCAACCAAACGGATAAATTTGCCGCAGGCTTGCTGCTGCTGAGTTTAATCTTGATTTTTGCCACTCCCGATATATGAACGTCCTCTTTTAAAGGAGCGGTAGTATAAAGAAGTCGGTGTTCTGTGGTCTCAGCTTTTGCCAAACTGGAACCAGAAAAAGAATAATTGTCTACCAACGTCTCGGTTCCTTGCTTTTTTGGTTTGCTTGTGGTCAATTCGCCTTTTGCAGGAGCTCCTGAGCTTAGATAAAGCTGAACATCCTTTGCATTTGGATTGGGATAATCCTCGTATGGAGTAGGGTTGTCTTTTTTGTCGTTTTCCCGAACTATCCATGCTCTTGGCTCATTTTCCACACCATTTTCCACACCGTATAGGTAGCGTGTAAACCATTTGTTCATCATGGAGATGGGTGGTGGTCCACCATGCCCGTTCTGATGGTAGAAAATCTGTACGGGCAATCCCATTTCTTTGGCTTTTTTATAGATACGGTAGCTATGCTCTGGCATTACGTTCCAATCATTGAAACCATGGGACATCAAAAGGGCTGCTTTCATGGGTTTCATATCATTCAAATAATCCCTTCCGGCCCAAAAATCATTGTAGTCCCCAGAAATACGGTCTTGCCCATTTTTCATTTCGGTATCGCGAACAACTTTGTTGTTTCTAGCTCTTTTGGATTCATCACCACTGTGGATAAAATCGTATAGCACATCAATATCTTCTCCCAAATAACCGCCTGGTGAACGCACAAGGCCATTCGAGCGGTAATAATGATAGTACGAAGTGTTCGGTGCAATGGGAATTATAGCTTCCAGACCATCAACTCCCGTAGTTGCAGCAGCAAGTGGAATGGTTCCGTTATATGAGGTGCCCGTCATCCCTACCTTTCCTGTGGACCAGTAAGCTTTCACTTCTTTATCACCGTCACGCTCTGTGTATCCTTTGGCTCTTCCGTTGAGCCAATCTATAACCGCTTTTGGGGCCAAGGATTCATTATCGCCACCAACGGTTGGAGATCCATCGGAAAGTCCTGTGCCGGGAGAGGAGGAGTGGACCACAATATAGCCTCTGGGAACCCATGTTCTCACTTGTGAGTTTGAAATTATGGGGCGTTCCCCTATACGTGTAACACTAGGGTGTTTTCTTGGTTTTCCAAGTTCACCGAGTTCATGCTGTACATCCCAAAATATGCCTTTGCCCAAACCGGCCGTTCCCGCATAGTATGGGCTGGATTCATAAATTACTGGAAGTTTCAGGCCTTCTGATTCTGTTTGTTCAGGACGAGTAACATCCACATGCATCCTATCTAATTCACCATCACCATCAGAATCAAATTCCGTTTCTACCCAAAGATCATGGCGTATCCATTTGCTAGGGTCCGAAAAGGCCTCAACTACTTGTGCTTCACCATTTTCAATTATAGGTCCGGCTTTTTCTGCCATTTGACCTTTGGCCACTAAAACAAAGAAAATTAGAAGTGTAGCCAATGCCCAATAACTTTTTGGTTCTCTCTTTATCATAGAATCATTTTTTTATTCTTACATTCTTTAATAAGGTGTTCCCAATATACTAAATCTTAAACAGGGATTTGGTTTTTGAATTCACCAAAACTTTGTTTTTATTTACCTTTAACAGCTATTTTAACAGAACGCCTTGATTTCAAAAACAACCATAGACCAAGTATATGAAACCGCCCGTTTGGAGGAGGTAATCGGCGATTTTGTTCAATTGAAAAAATCAGGTTCCAATTTTAAGGGACTTAGTCCATTTACCGATGAGCGTACACCGAGCTTTATGGTGTCTCCTGTGAAACAGATTTGGAAAGATTTTAGTAGCGGAAAAGGGGGAAACGTGGTTGCTTTTTTAATGGAGCACGAACATTTTACGTATCCCGAAGCCATTAAATATCTGGCCAAGAAATACAATATTGAGGTAGAGGAGACCGAGCAGACTGATGAACAAAAAGAGGAAGCCAACGAGCGGGAGAGTATGTATTTGGTCTCTGAATATGCCCAAAAGTATTTCACGGAAACCCTTTGGGAGAGCGAGCCGGGCAAAGCCATTGGCCTTACCTATTTTAAGGAGCGAGGATTTACTGATGAGACCATCAAAAAATTTGGTCTAGGGTATAGTTTGGACGAGTGGGAAGCCTTTACCAAAACGGCGTTGGATAAAGGTTACCAGTTGGAGTTCTTGGAAAAAACAGGCCTCACCATTGTTAAAGAACAAGGTGGTGGCGAAAAACGAAAATTTGATAGGTTCAAGGGGCGGGTAATGTTTCCAATCCACTCTATGAGCGGTCGAGTGCTTGGTTTTGGCGGACGCATATTGACTAATGACAAAAAAGCTGCCAAATACTTAAACTCTCCCGAAAGCGAGATTTACCATAAGAGCAAAGTGCTTTATGGCATCTATTATGCGAAGCAGGCAATTGCCAAAGAGGATAATTGCTTTTTAGTTGAAGGCTATACGGATGTCATTCAGATGTACCAGCGAGGCGTGGAGAATGTAGTGTCCTCTAGTGGAACTGCGCTAACCCCAGAGCAGATTCGACTCATTAACAGGCTTACCAAAAATATTACAGTTTTGTTTGATGGTGACGCAGCGGGGTTGCGTGCATCACTACGCGGTATCGATCTTATTTTGGAGCAGGGAATGAATGTGAAGGTCTGTACATTTCCCGAAGGCGAGGACCCCGATAGTTATGCCAAAAACAATACCTACGAGGATATAGTCTCGTATCTCCAAGAAAATTCCAAAGATTTTATTCAGTTCAAAACATCTTTGTTGGCCAAGGAAGCGGCCAACGATCCTATAAAACGTGCTGATACGGTAAGAGATATTGTGAATAGCATCGGTAAGATACCTGATCGTATTCAGCAGGAAATCTATGTTCAGGAATGTGCAAAAATTATGCAGATTTCCGAAGAGGTGCTATACAATACCTTGGCTCAGATTGATAAAAAACATCAAACAGATACCACTAGAAAGGCAAAGCAAGAACAAAAGGCCTTCGAAGTTGTCAAGAACGATGCAGTAGTTGAGAAGGTTGATGTTCAATATGAGCTGGAACGAAAGATTATCGAGGTGCTCTTACTTTACGGCAATCAAAAGCAGGAGTTTGAAGATTTGGTGCTTAAAGAAAATGAAGACGGTGAACTGGTGCTGGAACCCGAAATTGTAGAGGCCAAAGTGTATGAAAAAGTATATTTGGACCTTCAGGATGATGAAATTGAATTGACGAACGAACAATTCAAAACCATTTATTATAAGTTGATCGAAAAATTAAATGAGGATACTGATTTTTCCATTAATACTTTTTTATCTGATTTGGACCAAGAAACCGTTTCACAAGTGTCCTCAATTTTGATGGAGGAAGAACAGTATGTTTTGCACGATTGGGAACGAAGGGATATCTATCCAAAAGAGAAAAAAATTGGAGTGGCTCAATTGGTTGGGGAAACTATACTTACACTGCGTTGTAACTTGATTAAAAACCGTATTGAAAAACTACAGGAAAGAACCCAAGATAATATAGGAGACAACACGGAAGTCTTGGAGGAGATAGTGAATTACCTTCAACTTAATAAATTGTTGAATGCAAAACTGAACCGTGTACTCTCGTAAAATATAAAACCCCTTTCAATTAAAATTGAAAGGGGTTTCCACAATAGTTGGTTTGGTTGGGTATTTCTAATATAGTTCCAGGGCTTTTGCCTGTTGCAGTAAGTCCACCAAATTATCCACGTTCAACTTCTTCATTAAACGGGCTTTGTATGTACTTACTGTTTTTTCGTTTAGGTTTAATCCTTCTGCAACCTCTTTGTTTCTTTTTCCACTGGCCAAAAGTTTGAGTACTTCGACCTCTCTGGAAGAAAGTTTTCTAAAGAACCTTCTAGGTTTTTGGGTGCTTTCATCAAAGGCAAGGCGTTGGGCAAGTTCGTTTGTTATGAACATATTGCCTTCGCTTACTTTTTTTACCGCAGAAATAATATATTCTAAGTCGGCAGTTTTGGATAGGTAGCCAAAAGCGCCGGCACGAATTGTGCTCAAGGCATAAACATCTTCGGACTGACCACTGTACATTAAGGTCTTAATGTCGGGAAATTCCAACTTCATTTTTCTTAGGGTAGCTATTCCATTAATTTCAGGAATATCCATCTCTAATATTACTACATCGGGGGTTACAGTTTTCAATGTATTAAAAAGCTCTTTGGTAGTTGAAACATCTGCTATGACTTCAATGTCTGAGCTCGATTCAAGTACCTGTCTAATGCCAAGCCTAACAATAGGATGGTTGTCAGCTATCAATACTTTTATCATTGGATTAGGTTTAATTTAATAATTGGTTAGTGGCTAATTACCTACAATACATAGCGGGCAAGATAACAATTTAATAATGTAAAACTGTAACTTTTTTCTTAAAACCATAGTTTTTCTATGGTTTTTTTCGTCTTAAGCTGGGTTTTTCGGGATAAACAGTTATTTTAGGTTGTCAGGAATCACACAAATAGGAATAGGAATCATCT
>QGCX01000112.1_pt1 | contig 17931 bp, 18 predicted proteins | sample 4708031 | NCBI WGS metagenome assembly QGCX01 (sample SAMN08941163, study PRJNA450518) | Sediment metagenome, whole genome shotgun sequencing project. | reverse complement strand
AAGCGCACCAGAAAGTAATTGCGATACTCGCTTTTCACCACATTTAAGAAATCCATCACTTCTTCCAAAGTAAACGGATTCACATCGCGCTTTTCTACACGCAATGGTTTGATGTTTTCAAACTGGCACCGAAACCCGTAACGATCAGCCGCTTCGCGTAGAATCATTCTAAGCGGCGTCATCACATGATTGACAAAGTCGGTTGAGAGCTTCGTTCCATCCGGTTTGGTCTGCATCAACTTTGCTCGGTATTTGAGGATGTCTGGCCGCTGAATTTGATCGACATTCACATCACCAAACTCAGGTACGAGATAACCAAACAGATACACTTTCATGCTGTTCACATAACTCGTTTTCCAGCGAACCTCATTTTCACCGAACCATTCGTGGGCAAAATCTTCAAAGGGGATGCTGGTAATTCCCTGCAGCTCCTGCGAAGCCGTTTTATAAGCGCCGAGCAACTCTTCTTTCTTCCGCCGAGCCTGGATGTCTTGCTTGACGAACTTAGATGCATTTTTTGACTCTGGAAAGTATTCACTGTAAACAAAACAACCTAAACGGATATCTGCATCGATCTGGTTTAGGAGTTTAGTCAATTTGCGGCGATTATTAGGGTTATCAGCCAACAGTGTCTGCTCACGACAGCGAATATTATGATAACGAAAATCCATAAATAGCTTATCACCACGAGCCCTAATACTAGCCATAACATACCCTCCCCGCTGCCATTGGAATATATACGGCATTTCGTGCAGCACTTTGATATAATTCCGCTTCGACCTCTTCCCATATGTAAAGAATTTTTCTACCATGGAAGGGTCGGATGTAGTGTTTACCTTCGATGAATACTGAATCTCGCAGTCTTGAATTGATGTAGTTGGCGCTAAATTTAATCCGAGCTGCGAGCTCTTTCACTGTAAGTAGTGTTTGGTACATATTGACCTCCATTTTTGTGTTTTATCAGGATACATGGTCAATATAGATTAAATCCCGTGTCCCATCAAGACACATAAATAAATCATTTTGGAATATTCCTTTGATTCGTTATAACTTAAAAGAATTAATAGAAAAAAAGTCTCTGCAAGAAGGTCGGAAGATATCTGGAGCAGAGATAGCCAATGAGATCGGCATTCAAAGGTCAGCGATGGCCAAAATGATTCGTGATGAAGGGTATACAACGACGACAAAAACTCTTGATTCTCTATGTCGGTATTTTGGTTGCCGCATTGAAGAATTAGTGACTTATGAAGATCAATAAGGTTGACCTTCGTAACCTCTTCTGTAGGGATGGTTCCACGTTCCTAAGCTCTGTGTTTAATTCTATTTTGCCGATAATGTATTTTGCAAGTATGCAACTAAAGGCTTTTGTAAATTGAAATTGGACATTTCCGTTTTAGCAACCTTGCTAATTTAGCAAAGCATGAACTACTAAATGTATGGGAAAGTCGCTTACGTGAGTGTTCAGTATCACTGGAACAGATCAAAACCTAGTTCTAACGATTCTTGTACGGTATAGCCCGGCATTGATGGAAATAACATTGAAGGCGCAAAATAATTGCGCCTTCAATCATTCAAAACAAACTTTGTATCAGAGATTATTTACCTACTCGGGAAAGCATGTCTGCACTCATGAACTTATTAATGACAAACATAAATGCGATTGACGGCACAAGCAGGATCAATGCGGTAATAGAAGCAATTTGGTAATTACCTTCCATACTCGCAGTATATAACAATAGAGGGAGCGTACTGATATCCGGAGCACCGACAAAGAACGTTCCGGTAAACTCATCAAGTGATTCCAGAAAAACAAAAATGCCACTCGCTATAATTCCCGGCATGGCCTGAGGAAGAACAATATGGAAGAAAGTATAAACCGGACCTGCCCCTAAATTCCTCGATGCTCTGGCCATCAAAGGATCGATACCGGAAAACGCCGCAACACTTATCCAGACCGAGAACATTAAACCATGCACGCTATGAACAAGTACCACTCCGAGAAACGTACCGTTTAATCCAAAATCATAAAATATGCGGGCGACATTCATGTAAACCGCAAGATTTGGAAACGCCTGAGGAATCAAAAAAAACAGCATCCAGAAGACACGCATTGGCATGGATCGTTTTGACAGTGCATAGCCTGCGGGAATAGAGACACACAGACAGACGATAACCGTTGTTAATGCAACAAAAATACTGGTTGTCAGTGAGCCAGACACATCACTATATGGACTAAACACCTGATTCCAATATTTAAATCCCCACTGAGACGGTAGTGAATGAGGAAAGTACCAAACCTCCGCCACTGTCCAGATCAGTAAATTGACCAGAGGGCCAAACATCAGCAAGGCCATAGCAATCACAAAAATGTACTGAATAACTCGATCAACAGGAAACCGTTCAGCCAACTGTTTACCGCTGGTCTGTTTGGAATATAGCAAAGCTTGTTCCGCTTTCATCACGCAGCTCCTTTATCTTTGATACTTTGACGCAGGTAGAACCAGGCAAAAGCAGCACAAATGCAGTAAGAAATAAGACCCAGTGTGTTAGCAACATGATAGTCGCCATACGAGTTTATTCTGAACGCCATATCTGCCGTGATCATCGTTGGTGTGCCCGTCCCTATCATTAATGGTACAGAGAGCGCAGACATCATAGTGACAACCGACAACACCATAGCAACACCTATGGTTGGTAATACCTGAGGCAGAATAATTTCAAACAGAGTCCGGATTCTGGAGCCGCCTAAGTTTCTGCTGGCACGCACCTGAGATTCATCTATTGCAGCCATAGCGCCCGAGAGAAGCAAAGTTGAAAACGCCAGTTGCTTCCAGACAAAAGTAATAATGATCCCTTTCCAGCCTAAAAAAGAGACAGATTCCAGCGGGCTGAACATCCCTAGCTCGATGAGCGTGTTATTCATCAAACCATTCTTTGCCAGAAAGGTTCTCATGATTTGTGCGGTAACAATCAGCGGAATAAACAAGGGGAACTTATACAAAACACCTAGAACTCTGACGACAGGTTTAAACGGTGAAAGACGTAATATCGCCGCAATCGTAATAGACAGCAGACATAATACAACCATAGAGCTCAAGACAATAACGATGGTGAAGATTACATCGTTTGAATACAGCTCTAGCGCCTTGTGTAAATGCGCGGTGGTAAAAGATCCATCATCACTCATTAATGCCGAAAGCAGCGAAAAACATAATGGATAGAGAAAAAACAGCGCAACCATTAAGGCAGCTGGCATCACTAACCAGAGACTTTTTAATGAGGAATAACGCATACCATTTCCAATGACTTAAAACCCAAAACAAAGAGCAGGGAGTTCCCTCCCTGCCCAAACACTCTATTAGTTAGCAACCTGACGCTCATAACCTTCTTTGATGTCATCAAAGTAAGGAGCGATAGGGAAACTCTTACCGTAATTAGACAAATCTTCTGGCGTAATTTCCGCAAACAGTTTCTGCCAGGTCTGAGTGTCCAACTGATCTTTAACGTAGTTCGCATCGATACCCGGATACCAGTTAAATTGCTTCACAATACCTTCAGCCTGAACTGCAGGACTGGTTGCCAGCTCAATAAACTCTTTAGCCAACTCAGCATTTGCTGCTTTAGCAGGCACAACATAATACATAGGCTGACCAGGCATACCCGGTGCGATTAGTGATAGCTTCATTGATGGTGGAATCTTGCCCTGCTCTTTCCAGCTATAGAACATATCAACCCACACAGGCCCCATGAAGATTTCGCCACGGTTAAGCATGTCCAACGTCCCTGCGTTACCCGGAGTAAATGTCACGTTTTTATTGAACGCTTTTAGTTTGCTAAACGCCTGATTCCAGTCTGACTCAATGGATTTATCGTAAGGTGTGCTACTTAATGTTTTAGCATCTGAGCCATACGCGTATATCCAACCTGTCACAAAGCTCACACCGGACATACCATTTTTAATCCCGTTGTAACCAAACGCTTTCGGGTTTTCCTCGGTCCATTTCACCAACTCATCATAAGATTTTGGTGGGTTTGAAATCAGATCGCTGTTGTACGCGATAGCTGTCTGACTGTGGAACATAGGCATGACATAGCCATCAACGTCAGTACCTAATGCATTTTTCGCGCTGTCACGGGTCACCATAGAGCCGGTTTTCAAATCGTTACGGTACTGACTCAGTAAACCGTTCTGAACCATTTCACCACCTACTTTCTGGTGAACGACCGCCACATCGATATCCCACGAAGAAAAGCCACTCTGTTTCTGCGCAGATAGTTTTTCGTATATTTTGTGTGAACCCGCATCACCAGGGCCGGTGCCAACAACATTGATTTTAACGCCTGGGTGATCAGCTTCGAACTTCGGTGCGAGATAGGTTTTCACGTAGTCGACCATATTCTGACTACCAGCTGATGCAACATTGAGTGTGGTTTCTGCCTGACTCATTCCCGACATCAGGATGGCACCGATCGCTGTCAGCAAAGTTGCGTTTTTTTTGACAAACATAGCTAATCCTTAATTTATGTAGTTACTAGTGGTTGGTTAATTTAAAATCACGCTCGCTGGTAAACATGCAGCGCACGCTTTGCAACACGTAAATGAACATTCACTTTAGGTTCCAGATAATTGTCATGAACGGCATAAATAACCTGCCCTTCACAATCAACGCTGATACGATAGCTATGACCGAAAAAAGCACTCTGAATGACTTTGCCTGATAGCTGTAACCCTTTATCGGATAACGCTGGTAGAGAATGTTGTTGTGAACTGTCCGGAAGTACTTCTGTCTTTTCACTCCGGAAATAAATCTGTTGTTCTTTATCCTGCTGTGACCAGAGAATCTGGTTATCTGCCCCCATAAAGTCCGCGATAAACGGTGTTTTTGGCTGGTGATACACTTCTTCTGAAGTGCCTACCTGTTCTATTTTTCCCTGATTCAAAACAGCGATTCTGTCAGCCATGACTAAAGCTTCTTCCTGATCGTGAGTAACGATAAGAGAGGTGAAACCAAATCGCTTTTGCAGCGACTTAATTTCATGGCGAACCTGTAAGCGAACTTTCGCATCTAAGTTGGAAAGCGGTTCATCAAGTACCAGAATGTCCGGTTGAATAACCAGGGCTCTCGCCAACGCTACGCGCTGACGTTGTCCGCCTGATAAATCGGTTACTTTCTGATTTTGTAACCCTTCCAGATTGACGACTTTCAGAATCTCATCCACTCTCTGCGAGGTTTCTGCAGCAGAAATACCCCTGACTTTAAGTCCGTATCCCACATTTTGTGAGACAGTCATATGTGGCCAAAGCGCGTAACTTTGAAATACCATGGTGATATTGCGCTTTTCCGCCGGGAGCTGAGTAATGTCCTTATCACCGAATCGAATCTCGCCATCAGAAACAGCGTGGAAGCCACAAAGTGCATTGAGAAGCGTTGTTTTCCCGCATCCGGATGGGCCTAACAAAGCAATCATTTCACCTTGTTTTACCGACAAATTAATATCAGATAAAACCTGTTTATCTCCATATCCGGCACTGAGATTATGAATATCTAGACTTACCATTTTTCCCTCGTAATCAATTACATAATGGAAAATTATTCAGTGTCGGTTATAATTTCCTTCACTAATGAACACGTGTTCATCCAACTGTAAAAAAAAACCGACATCATTGAGGAAACACATTGAGCTTCCTATGTGACAATTTAATTAACAAACAAAGAAGATTGGTTTTCAGCATGAAAATTGACGTTATCGGATGTGGTAGTGCATTCGCAAAAAAGAGCAACACATCCTCACTATTGATCAACGAGCACTGGCTTATTGACTGTGGTCCGACCGTGCCAAGAGCCTTGTTTAAAAGAAATGTTGGAATGGATCAGATACAGGCGATTTACTTTACTCATATACATCCTGACCACTGCGCAGGTGTGTCAGCTTTAATCAACAACTGGAAAAGTTTTGGTCGCCGTGAGCCGCTCACTATTTTCTGCCAGAAAGAGCAACAAAGCGCTCTGGAATTTTTAGTTTCATTCGCTAATTGGCCATCCAGCGAACTCGGCTTTGAGATTCATTGGCAGCAAATTACTGATAGCTTTCAATGGAATAACTGGACCATAGAAACCGCCGACACTCAGCATGAAATGCCTAATAAAGCCCTTTCGATAACCTCTGACGGCTACAAGTTATTTTACAGCGGAGACGGGCGGCCAACCAAACAGAGTATTCAGCTAATGCGTAATGCTGACGTTGCTTTTCAGGAATGTGCCTCGTTTCAGTCACTATCAGATGATTCCTCTCATGGTGATTTCTTTGGATGTATCGAACTACTCGCAATCACTGAGGTAAAACAGCTTGGTCTGTACCACTGTTGGGAAGAGGAACTGTCAGACATTAGGCAGCAGGCGTACAAGATAGATAAACTTTTTGTTTCGCAAGACGACTTAGTCATAGATTTGACTCAAAGATAATTTAAAACCAATTCTCGTATTGGCAGGAGATCGCTTGAATAATATGAAAAAAAACAGTGCTGTTACCGCGCAGGACGTCGCCAACCTTGCAGGCGTCTCTCGTTCTGCGGTATCCCGTACATTTACAGAAAATGGCAGTATTTCGGAAAGCACCAGACAAAAAGTACTTCAGGCCGCACAGCAGCTTGGGTATCAGGTAAATTTTCTTGCTCAGGGTTTGAACCGTCGCAGAAGTCAGCTCATTGGCGTAGTTGTTGCCCACTTAAGCGATCCATTCAGGAGCAGTTTACTGGAAGCACTGTTATCGGAAATAAAATCGAAAGGATATCAGGCGTTGGTTACCGAAGTTCGTCAGGGCGATGAACTAGATGAAACTATGCGTCGATTTACTCAGTACCGGGTATCCGGCGTTATTGTTACCTCCGGTCAGCCCCCAGTTCAGTTAGTCAGAGAATGTCTTGAATTTGGTATTCCTGTAGTAGGAATTAACCGCGCCATTGATTTACCCAGAGTCGATATTGTCTGCTCCGATAATACAATGGGCGCTAATTTAGCGGCGGAACGACTCATACAATCGAACTGTGCAACCATTGGATGGCTCAATTACAAACACTCAACATGGTCTGGAATCAACCGTGGAGAGAACTTCAAACTTGCACTGAAAGAGTGGCAACAACAACCAAAGCACGCTCTGATCAGCATTGAAACCGACAGTAACGGTTATGAAGGTGGTCGCATCGCAGCACATCAATTCATCGAATCGGGTCAGCAACTGGATGGCGTTTTTTGTGCGACCGCCCTAATGGCATGTGGATTCCTCGACGGTATGCGTGAAAAAGGACTGAACGCTCCCGAAGATTTTCTGATTATCGGTTTTGATAACACACCGATAACTGCTCAGTACAGCTACCAACTGACAACTATTGAGCAAAATGTTTACGAAACAGCAAAACGGGCACTCTGGTGTCTTGAAACCCGTGCGCGTAATGAAGAATTAGAACAAAGAGTAGAGCTTATCTCCGTCACTCTGATTTCAAGAAAGACCTCACAAATCTCATAACAGGAAGTCACATGAAAGCAGCACAAAAACTACAGCAACTTGAGGATGCCATTCGTCTTGCCGGCTCTAAAGCCCAACAATTACGTCAACAGGGTTTGTCTGTTGAAGTGAAAGGAAAAAGCGACTTTGTTACTCAGGCTGACCTCGCTGTGGAAACCGAACTCAAACATCTTTTAAACCAACTATTTCCTGAAGATGGCTTTTTAGGTGAAGAAGGAGGAATGACTGAAGGTGTCACTGGTATTTGGGTCATCGATCCTATTGATGGAACGACCAACTATAAGCAAGGTATGGACTACTGGTGTATCTCGGTAGCGTATGTGGTTGATAACACCATTGAACTTGGTTACATCTATGCACCGGACAGAAATGAATTTTTTATGGCTAAAAAAGGGCAAGGTAGCTGGTTAAACGGAAAACGTCTACAAATACAAAATGAGCAGGAAGGACAGTCCATTATTGGTGTTGGTCACTCAAATCGCAAACCGTTGCAAAGCTACTTAAACCTTTTGACTCTGTTAGACGAAAAAGGGATTGACCACAGAAGGTTCGGTGCCGGAGCCCTGATGCTAGCTCATGTCTCTTCAGGATTAGTCCATGGATACTATGAGGCTCACCTGAACAGTTGGGATGCTTTGGCCGGATTACTTTTAATTGAAGAAGCGGGTGGCACTGTGTGTAATTTTCTTGCTAATGATGGATTAAAAAAGGGAAATACGGCCTGGGCAAGTACTCAACACCTATGGCCTGTTTTGTCTGATTCAACGTTTTAATGGGCTCAAATGAGTATAGAGTAAAATATATGTCTATTCGCATATGTGTGACAAGGCTCGTAAAACCATCACCCAGCCAAGAGGATGTATTTAGGGGAACTTTGGTAAAGCAAAATAATAAATTTGCTCCGAACGTTCGCAATTAAGGGAGGTTTACATGACAATTTACGGCTAGTTATCATAAGAAAAAGTATCTTGAAACCTTAAACACTTGTTATGCTTGTACTTCAACACCATCACCGTGACTTGGTGGAGTAGATGTCACGACAAAATGTAAATCTGTCTGACAACGATTACTTAACTGATGTGGTGTATTACTTGGAACATGGAAACCATGGTTCTCTTTTAACTCATAAGTTTCACCATCTACTTCTAATGTGGCGCAACCAGATAAAACAAAGAAAAACTGTTCTGATTTCTTATGTAGATGACGTACCTCACTACAACCCGCAGGTACTCGTTCTTGGATTACACTAAGACTCTTTGACTTTACCAAATGCCAACCATCACACTGCTCGCCCCACTGATAATGTTCCGCATTTTCTTTAGATACTACTGTCAGATCTCCTCCTAGAGCATAACGCTTTTTATACGGCTTTAGCCGCTTCTCATACTCCTATAATGCAGCCTTTCCAACCACAGTTCAATTGATAATCAATAGGTTAATGAGATGTATTGGGTATTAGATTGCAAAATGACGCATAATTTTTAAAAAAGCTTACTTCGACACTCCCTCGGATAACTACAGGTAAGGCAAACGTACAATCACAACTTGTGAGTGAACTTTCGCGCTGAGAAGGAAAGGGGCAGAGTCGAGTTTGCCGAGATTGGCTTCAGCACGTCCTTGGACAACAGCGCTGGTTAAGCTTTAGGTCACCACTCCATTCAGAATCTTAAAGGCGAATTGAACTTTACCGATTCGCGGTGCTCAAAAGGTGAAAATTTTAACTTTTACATTAATTTTAAGGGATTGAAATGAGCCTTATTCGGATAATTCTACTAATACCGTTGCTTATTGTTGGTGTCGCCAAAGCGTCTTCTACTATCCATATTATCGAGCGGCAAGATGGCTCATCGTTAATTTATTACCTCACCCAAACGACGCAAAATCCGAGTGATACCTTGTTGGTCATCATGCAAGGCTCTGATTGCAATAGCGTCTCCCACAGCACGACGATTAATGACCTATTTTCTCAAACGGCGCCAGAGGCTGATTTACTCACGGTAGAGAAATACGGGCTAAACCAAGCGATCAGATGGAATCCCGATGGCGATAGTCCTTATTGCCCGACAGCATACATTCAAAAGGATTCGCCAACACAGCGCGCGGCAGACTACCGACAAGTGATCGAAAAACTCGAGAGTAATTATGAGCACATTATTGTACTTGGCGGGAGTGAAGGGGCGGTGGTTGCCGCATGGTCGCGTCACAAGTTCCATCGGTTGATAGCTTAGGTGGGCGCTTCTTCGTTGATGATGTTCTCTATAATATGGAGCAAACTATGCCACCGGAAGCCTTGATAGAAGCAAAAAATGGTTTCTTGGGTTTTCAGCAAGCCGTGGTAAGCGCTGAAACGATGGACATCAACATGAGCTCCCATGGTTTTGCTTGGTGGAAAGAGATGCTGACGTTAGACCAAAGGACGATACTTGAACGCGTCAGTGCCGACATTCTCATTTTGCAATCGGAGCGAGACATTAACGTTTCACCTGAGCAGGCGAAACGACAAGCAGAGCAACTGATGCAGTCGCGTTCGAACGTGTCGTTTGTGTTACTCGCTGGTTTGGATCACGCTTTTCAAAACCAGCGAGGAGAAAGTGAGATACCAGCCGTTATCAAACAGATTCGAGCATGGTTGGAATGAACTTAGTTAGCACAGGAAGAAAAAGAAATGGGGTCAGGTCTTGCGTTTTGTCACGCATTACTTTTTGCATATCAAACCTAGCTGACTATCGGAAACGTATTCGAAGTGCAACAAGCTTTGGTGCGAATTTGAGCTAGCCAGAGGTAGCTAGCTCGAAGCTGGACAGAAATTGTTTAGTGTTTTAGAACTAGCTGACAGTATTCAGATTAGAAAATGTATGAGTAGTATTAACTGTCAGCTTAATTATTTAGCGTTTAATATTCCCTGTTAAACATGCCATTTCATAATAATGATTACCGTTGAATTCAAATTCTTGAATTACATCAAGACTAAGTTTTCTCTTATGAGCCTCATAAGACCGAGCATTATTTTTATTAACAAATGTCACCAGAATTGGATATCTTTTAGACATTTTTTCTTTAGAGTAAGAAAATATCTGTTCTAATACTCCTTTACCCCGAATGCTTTTATCTAAGCATATAGGACCATATTGATAAGAATTGTTGATACTCAGCGATTGACCATGATATGTCAGATTTGGAAGGTCTTTGATCATATGTTTAAACATCGGCCACGCAGACCAATAATCCCATGACGCAACCATAATATATGCTAATACTTCATCAGCATTCTTAGCTATAACAAGTCCATCTTCTTTTAAGATTAAGTCAGTTAGCTGCTCTACTGTAAACGATGTCGTAACAAAACCATCGGCTTTATCTGCTTCATCAATAGTATTTACGTGGTACTTACTCTGAAGTTCTAATACGCTATCTATTTCCGATAACTCTGCATTTTTTATTTCAATATCCATAAACGATTTCACTATCCATATGAATTTAACAAACTGTTTTAATGAGTAAAACTAAGTACGCCATGTTCATCAATACGCGACTAAAATCATACTCAGTCATTAGTTAAATTTGGTCAATATATACTGAAAATGATGAGGGGAATTCTTGATCTTAAAACAGAAAGGGGCATAACTGTTTTAGCTGGCAGCTTCGCTAGCACAAATCTGGACAGAACCTTGTTAGCAACTTTGCTAGTTTAGAAAATAATAAATAACGACAGGTATGGAAAGTCGTTAGCTTTATGTCTAGGTTCAAAGGTGCAGATCACAACTCTATCTGACACTTTCATTTTAAAGCTAAACCAAACCTGACACTCTGTTTTGTTCCAAAAGCAGACTTTAACCTTTACAATTTTACACCATGTAAAAAATGGTTATTTCTTCGTTGCTCTCCCTCGCTGCTAACTACATTAAAAAATCCTCTGCTAACATCGTCTGAAACATCAATAATGTGTTTTAATGCAGAAAGCGTCTTAAATTGCTTGCTAGTTAAGCCTGCCTTATCAAGCACTAATTGCTCGTCACTTACATCTTTTAAGTAAGAAAAATACTTACCTAAAAAGCCTGCGATAACATCAGATAGTTGAACACCCTTTGAGTTGTGGGATGTAACGAATTCATGATTCTGTATTGGCATGCCATTATCAGTTAACGGGAAATCTTTAACGTCATCCTGAATACTTTTTTCTTCATCAAATATGTGAATGGAATTTTTAAATAGATACAGATTTCTTAAATAAAATACCATAAAGCTATCGATCAGTACTCGACCATGAAATCCCGATATGAACGGTAGATCTTCGATTCTCAGAGATTCTTTAACCAAATTTTCGAGTACATTCGCTCGAAAATCCGACAGCATACAACTATGCATGCATGTAAATTCGATAAGCCATAGGCAAAACTCATGAGCTTTTTCTTCTGGAATATCTGGATAGTTAAATTCATGTAGAGCATTAAGAAAAACATCAGAATTGCAATTGGCAAGCTCATAAAAATCGCCCTTAAGTGACATGTGATGCATGATATAAAAAGGATGATGTAACTCGCCAATAATAGAATCAATAATGTCAGTAATAGACCAGTATATGATATTAAGATTAAAATAATGGATGTAGAATTTGTTTTCGATGAGCCAGTTTAGAATAATTAAAAGCTTATCAGATTTAAGCATATCCAAAAAATCACCCTTTGCAATATGCTTGAGCTTTAGCTCCTGGGCGCTTTTTTGAAGATTAAGCATTTTAAATAGAGTTGAATAATCACTGCCAGTGCTTAACCCTTTGTGCAGTATGCCTGCAAGGATGAAATTATCCGTCTTGTTAACATTAAAACCAGAATCTTTTAAATATAGCTTTCGGATGTTATTCGTTTCATCATAATAAAACGTATAGACTTCATCAGTATTTTTAAGACCATTATGCTGAATGAGCATCTCTCTAAGCTCATTGATATCCATTTCATTCCCCTTATGCAATTCACAAAGAAGGTCAATTTCGATATTTATCCGTTTATTTTTATTTCTAGACTACCTGCATTCGTATAACGTTTTGGTAAATGACAACAATCAGTGCAATCGTAGTAAAACAAGGAATTAGCCAACAAAATATCGTTTTGACTAAAGCTAAAAATGAAGACTCAAGTTTTACTGCGATTAGTAATTCCAAAGGAATTTGAACTACCACATCTTTTCTTGCTGAACGATATGATGTCCAAGCACCTGTATTAACTGTAGGGTGTGACCAGCCTAGTAAAATCGCTTTTGATACACGATCTCTTTTGTTACCAGTTGTCTCTTGAAGTTTTTGATTCACATAATCAATTAGTCTAGAGTGTGACTGCGATATCTTTTTCTGTTCATTTTTAAGTACTTTCCAGTTAAAAATACAACACCCAAAGCCAAGGATAATCGCTACTAATTGAGTAATCAGCTCCACTTTGGGCACCGTGACATTATTAACAGTTACTACGCCGAGGTTCAGTGACAGAGATTCAAATGTAATACCCAGCTTCATTGCTAAAATTAAAGCAAAGACAGCATAAAAGTACATTTCCACACCTTTAACGTCCAACAAGCTACCTCCTGTCGTTTAACACTTTAAATAGCTACTGAATCAGTTGATAGAAGCATGTCATAGGGATAATCATATTGATGCATTAGGGAAATTTGGTCAAATATAGATAACTAGGTGTAGCGTGATTAGTTGCTCTAAAAGGAAAAGGGGCAGTTTCTTCTTAGCCATGATCCATAAATCAAAGATGAACAATTCCGAGTTAGGACTTAAAATAAGTGACGCCCGGCTCACCAGCGCCCGAATCGGAGAGATTTTGTGATAAAGTGAGCACTGCGAAACCCACAAAAAAGGTAGGTTTGGGCGTCTGTGTAGAGTCGTTTGTTGTTTGTTATATGCTTTTTGTTCAAGTCAAGAAATAATTTTCTTCAATTTTTCTATATGGCCCGCAAGCTCATCAATCTCTAGAGATACTGGTGTTTTATCCCCATGCTTTTTGTCAAGAGTCTCTGAGGCATTCATTGACACAGCTTCTATTGCAGCTTCCAGTAGTTTTTTCATTAAATCTTCTGACGGTTGATTTAGCGCCTCGATTTGAGTTTTAAAATTCTGATAAGACTTCGCAAGCGCTTCTTTATGGGAGTATTCTTGCTGTAATCTTAGTGCTTCACTCCTTCTTTTTGAGGCAAATATGGTAAGCCATAAAATTGGCAATACCATTGGTAGCTTGTGCAAAATGTTAGAAGTAAGCTTACTAAAATCAGATGTATCCACAAATTTTATCATCAACCAGCCAATCTCTTGAGTAACTGATATTAGTGAAATCAGTATTAAACAGCCAATTGAAGCGTAAAACAACTTTGTGTAATTTTTGATTGGCTCGTTAAATGATTCCTTCAAGTCGAAGTACGCTGTCGCCAGCCCAGCACTAGTTGCACCTGGCAGCAAGCTCTCAATTTCATCATTTAACGCCTTATATTTTACTTCTTGTTTTTCTTTAAAGGCATCAAGTTGCTTTTTCCTAGCTTCGATTTCGTCTCTTAGGCCACCTTCAAACTCTCCTTCCTCATTCTTCTTGCCAAACACATCGACATAGTATCTTTTAAAATCGTTTACTTTGGTTTCAACTTCCTTCAAATGGTTTTTAATTAACTGGGACTCCGATTCGGCTGATTCTAAAGCAGCCCTGATTTCTGCTGAAATAGGTTCATTGGCTGAATCCCCATCAAATAGTTCAGACCTAAAAGAATTGATTTTTTCATAGGTCTCCTCTAATTCAGTTTCAAAATTAGCAACTCTTGTACTTAAACTTTCTGTTTCTGTATCGTCAAAATAGCTAGCCTCCAAATCCTTTAGCCTGGCATGCACATCGTTTAATTCCTCGGCATTATCAACAGCTTGATTTTTAATCGATTGCATTTCAGAAAGTAGAGACCTAGCTTCATCGTGGAACGATGACAGGCTTGAGCCAATTGTTTTCGAGTATGAAGTAAACGCAGCACTAGCAGATTTAGCAGCTTTGCCGGTAACGACCTGATATGGCCTGATATAGGTAAGTAAATTATCTAAATTGGCATTCGCATTTGTAACATGAGCTATATTTCTATTGCTTTGATACGGCTCTATCTGTTGCAGGCACGCATTAGCCTGAGAGTGAAAATTCTTCCATGTTGACTCCGGTATTAACTCAGGGTCACATGAGCTAATCATTTCATTTAAGAATGTCACAACCTTTTGAAATCTAGCAACTTCTTCAACATTGGTAACAATACTATCGTCATCAACAGTTACTTCGTCAGAAATTTTAAGGATTCTTTCCCAAACAGCCTGAAACGGATGGCTTTCAAAGGTATCTATCCAACGACTCATTTGATTCCCTTTTTATACATTATTATACATACACAGATGTGACAGTTCATCGCATGTAATGTTCTTAGGCGGAAAGTGTCTGTGTAACATTATCCACCTAATTTCAACTTCATTTTATTAATAGACTAGCAATTCAATGATTTTTAAATGGAAAAATCAGTCTTCAAAATTAGTCATAACAAAATGCCGCCAATATCTTGGTTAACAACACTCAAGACGACGTTGTCCGTTATTATGCAACTACATCACCATTTAGTCATTACCAACTTTTAAAGATTGATATAAAGAAACGAGCGAATTTGCTCTTTCGTAAATTGAAATGGGGCAGAACTCATCTACGGGAGAGCCTAAGGCGCTTCTGTCCCTGAGTGAATGAAATCTGGTTAAAAAAACAAACAGCACTACGTTCAGCTCTGTACTGTTTGCTTTATATGATGTGTGATTATTTCGCTAACTTAAGCTTACTCACCCGAGCCATACCTTCTGACTCGCTGACTTCTTCTAGTGCAGCACCGCCGACAAAAACTCCCATTTTGATGTAGTTTTCAACAAAATAGTTTTTTTTCGGTTCCGTCTTGATAATGAGATCGTTAGGACTAAATTCTGATTCAGTAGATATCACGTGCTTTCCAGCATCGAGAACCTGATAAAAATAGACGTCTGGAGCTGATTCACCAATGACTTTCTCATCAACACGAATGGTTTTTTTAAGCGCCTTACCAACAAATGAATCCCGGAATATATATAAACCAGATTTTCCATCAGGTGGTGTCGCAAACTCTTTAGCTTTTGCATCTTCCTCATTAGAAGCCATTGGCACTGTTGCACAGCCGCCTAGAGTCATTAAAATTAAACCAACTGCTAATATTTTTTTCATTATAATTTCCTGTTGCATATAAGAGTGCCTACAGTATTTTAAATCCAATTAGTTATCAATATGATATTAAGAAAGCTGAAGGCTTACTTCACTCCTTATGCATTACACATATCGGAATATTTCGGTGTAGCACGCTTGTTCTAAAGCGCTATTGTCCCAAATACGCTACGCACTCGTAGTGTAACCCTACCCAAAAGTGAATAGTTCTTTAGCCCTAAACGGCTAAATCCCGAACATTAGCCATAAACGGCTAAATTTGCATTATTAGCCATAAATGGCTAAATTAATGTCTTCACGCAACAAGGAGTCTTAATGTGGAGTCTGCCTCTAAGCCTATCGCAGTAATCAGCGGCGATATTGTCAACTCAACCAAGCTAACGTCTGATCAGTTTGATCAACTACTTAAACGAATTAAAGATATTCAGGGATGGATCACCAAAGGAAATTCATCAAATGCGCATAGTATTGAGCGTGGCGACGAGTTTCAGACTGTGGTGCATGATATTGAAAACGCTCTGAGATACACCATCATTTATCGTGTTGGCATCAAAGCGCTTGGCAAAGAATTTGATTGTCGCATTAGCTTTGCTATTGCCTCTAATACCGATTTACGTGTATTGGTCTCTGAGTCGATGGGTGAGGCATTTGTTCTTTCTGGGCGTGGGCTAAAAACCTTGAAAAGCGACAGATTGTTATTTAGCTCTGATCGCTTCGAACTCACGGAGCACTTTGACTTGCTGTTTAAATACCTCGATAGACAACTAACAGAATTAACGTCCCGCCAATGTGAAGTTATGCTACCGATGCTTCGAACCAATGAAGGTTTTTCTATTAGTGAGTTAGCTGAAAAGCTCGATGTCGCTACTGCCACTGCCAGTAAGTCACTTAAAGCATCAGGTTGGCAGCTAATCAGTGAGCTAAATTGGCGATTCATAAATCAAGTCGCGGGACTCAAGTATGTTTGATTTTTTTGGTGCTCTAATACCGTTCTTGATGGTTCACATCATCTTCGATTTTTACCTCCAACCAAACAAATGGGTAAAAGCAAAGAAGAAATACACTTACCGTTCAACTGAGCTGTACTTTCATTCACTGTTACACGGCGTCGCATTATTAGCTCCTGCTATAGTGTTAGGTATTGATTGGCGCTCAACAGCTTGCTTGGTAACTATCGTAGCGGTAAGTCATTTTATTATCGATTTGTGGAAGGTAAGAGCAACAAATGGTGATAAGTTTTCCTATTTTATTATTGACCAGACTTTGCATGTATCGGTGCTCGCAGCCATTGCCTTTCACATGACAGATGGTCTTACGATTGATGCCGTGCTTAAACATGATAAGTTCTCAGATGGTGTTGTGGTCGCCTTCGCTTACTTGCTAATCCTCAAGCCGACCTCGATTGTGATTAGCGGCGTATTAAAAAAATACCCAATATCTAGCAAAGATACCGATAACAATGGTCTGATAGCAGGTGGTGAGTTGATCGGGTACTTAGAGCGCCTGTTAATACTGACCTTTACGCTTGTGGGGAGCTATTCTGCGGTGGGTTTTGTATTGGCGGCCAAGTCAATATTCAGATTTGGTGAGTTGAATAAATCAGCCGACCGAAGCATGACCGAGTATGTGCTGATCGGTTCATTGGTATCGGTTGTGATCACAACATTGATAGGTACTTTAGTGTCAGTTGGTTTGGATGTGAAAATAAAGTAATTGGCTGAAGTTGTCCCCTCTAAATACGGGAAGGGGGGACAAGCATTTTAGATTAGATGCACTAAGGCGCTTTTGTCCCGATGTGAGCCAAAAAACCCGGAATCGAAGGGCGAGTTAGCCAATCACTTCTACACCCTTTAAGTTGGCCGGAGGTTCATGGAGATAAAACGAATCTGGACATTTTCGTGATAGACACTTTACTAATTTAGTGATTGTTAATTTAACTCAGGTATGCTTACACTTCACATATCCCATCAATAAATCAAAGGTGATCGGCGTTATCTCTATAGCATCTACACCACTAAATCATGATGTTTGACTCAAAACTGGCACTCCAAATCCAAAGAATGAAAGAGAATACTCTTGATGAAAGTACACTTATATGCAATCAATATACAAACTATGCTCAGATCAAGGTATTTACATGAAAAATCCAAAGAATAAGAAG
>QGCX01000111.1_pt1 | contig 18005 bp, 15 predicted proteins | sample 4708031 | NCBI WGS metagenome assembly QGCX01 (sample SAMN08941163, study PRJNA450518) | Sediment metagenome, whole genome shotgun sequencing project. | reverse complement strand
GACCAGGGATTTTGATCGTATGACACCTGAGCAGCGAAGAATTTGGGACGAGACCTATCTTCCAAAGAATAATGCGTTTTACGAAGCCAATCTGCATGGAAAAGAATTGGCGGAATGGAAGGGGCAGCGCTATCTGCATGAATATTTGGCCACGGTAAAGTCGGTTGACGAGGGCATTGGAAAAATTTTGGATTATCTGGAAGAGACCGGGTTGGACGAAAACACCTTGGTGGTCTATACCTCAGATCAAGGATTTTATTTGGGTGAGCACGGATGGTTCGATAAACGTTTTATGTACGAAGAATCCATGAAAATGCCCCTGTTGATGCAATTGCCCGGTGTAATCGAGCCTGGAACGAACATCGATGCTTTGGTACAGAACTTGGATTTCGCCCCTACCTTTTTGGATTTAGCGGGAGGAAAGGAATATGCCGCCAATATGCAGGGAGAATCATTCAAAGGGCTTTTAGAAGGTACACAGGATGATTTCAAGGATGCCGTCTACTATCATTATTACGATTTCCCCGCCTTCCATATGGTGAAAAGGCAATACGGTGTCAGAACGGACAGATACAAGCTCATCCATTTTTACGATGATATCGATACATGGGAGTTCTACGATTTGAAAAAAGATCCAAAAGAACTCCACAATGCCATCCATGATGACGACTACAAAGAAATTATAACCTTGATGCACAAAAAGCTGGATAGTTTACAGTCCTATTACAAGGTGACAGATAAGGAGTTTAAAACCACCCCTAAAGAAAAAGTGGACAAAACTTACGAGGCCTTTAAAAAACTAAGAGGAGTCCCTATTGAATAAGGGAGCCATGTAGCTCGTCGCGCATAGAAAGATGCAAAGCGGATAGCTCGGGACGGGAGCACTGCCTTTAAAATTGTACTCTCACATATTTTTTACAGGAAACTCAACTTCTCATGAATTGGCATGGGAATTTAGCTGGGAAATGTCATGGCCCCAAAAGAATTTTTTGCCAGTTTTCCGGCACGTACTGCAAACTCCCATTCTACTTCCGTAGGCAACCTGTGTCCTGTCTTTTTGCAATACGATGAAGCATCCTCATAAGCTATATGGACCACTGGATGGACATCTTTATTCTTAACATCTCAGTTGGGACCATTGGGATGCTTCCAACTAGCTCCTATTTTTCCATTCCCGCCACTGGGAGTAACCATACAAATCGGGAACACCGGACTTTATTTTTCTAAATATTAAAAAACCTGATTGTAAAATGGAATCGTGGGGTTTAGGGTATCCTTGGCAATTGTTTTTTAGTTCTCCCCGATCGATTTTCTGTTCAGCCACGGTAACATAGCCTGTTTCTTTTGTCAGGACATACTATTTTAACCGACCGTATTAATCAACTATCAATAAGTTTACCAATGAAATATCTTGTACTGAGCCTGCTACTTGTCAAAGCCTTTTTATTTGTTTATTCCCCTATAAGCGGACAGCATGAGTCCAAAGCGGAAAGCGTTAATTCCTTTGGGGAAAGTACCTATCCCGATCACACGCTATGGGAATTCCTGCTGCAACGGTATGTAGATGATATAGGACAGGTTGATTATAAAGGATTCTTAAAGGATAAACAGGTTTTGCAACGGTATTTGGGTATTTTGGAAGAAAATCAACCTGATGTGGATTGGGACAACAATGAAAAATTGTCCTATTACATCAACCTGTACAATGCCTACACGGTTCTTCTGATTTTGGATAACTATCCCATCGAGAGCATAAAGAAAATCCGTGGTCCATGGGACCAAAAATTGATTCCCTTGAAAGGCGATTTAATTTCCCTTGGGGATCTGGAGCATCAAATACTCCGGAAGATGGGAGAACCAAGGATCCATTTTGCCATCAACTGTGCTTCCGCATCTTGCCCCAAATTATGGAACAAGCCGTATCTCCCTAATATGTTGGACCAACAATTGGATCGGGCGGCCCATGAATTTATCAATTCCGAAAGGAACCATATTACAGGAGACCGCTTACAGCTCTCCAAAATCTTCAAATGGTACAAGGGCGATTTTTTGAACGGTGATATCCGAACCTATATCAATGGATTTACCACGATCTCCATTTTCCAAAACGCCAAGGTGGATTATTTGGAATATGATTGGAACCTTAACGGTATGTAATTCAACACCGCACTATGATCAGCATTATCATACCGGTCCTCAACGAATCCAAGGGAATTCGCAAATTGATCGATCATCTATATGCCAATGCTTTTGGCTATATAGGGGAAATCATTGTTGTGGACGGGGGCAGCACCGATGACATCAAGGCAGAGCTCTTCGGATATTCCAATGTACGATACATCCGATCTGGACAAGGAAGGGCCAAACAGATGAACGCGGGTGCCATTGTTGCTAAGAGAAGCATTCTTTATTTTTTGCATGCCGACAGTTTTCCGCCAAAATATTTTGACCGGGCCATCTTTGAGATCCTGCTTGTCAATGACAACATTGAAGCAGGCAGTTTTATGCTGCGGTTCGACAATGATCACTGGTGGCTGAAACTTATGGGCTGGGCAACGAGGATCAATCATAGTGCCTGTAGGGGAGGGGACCAATCCCTTTTTGTGAACCGTGGACTTTTTTTTGCTCTGAACGGTTTTGATGAGCATTATGAGATCTATGAGGACATGGAGTTGATCAAAAGACTCTATCAGGCCACTACATTCAAAATGATCAAGGAACCTATAATCACTTCGGCCAGACACTACGAAAAAATAGGGGTCTGGAGACTTCAATGGCTGCATTTAAGAATTTACCTCAAGAGATGGGGCGGAGCCGGGGCCGAAGAATTAAATTCCTTTTATAGGGAAAGAGTTAAAGAGGTAAAGTTGCTAAACCGTGATTAAATCAGTACTTGAAGGGATAGGGGCCACGGTTGTCATTACCTTGGAACAACACCCATTACCCCGTTGAAAAATAGGGTGTTAAAATATGGTTCCAATATCCTTCATCTTAGCTTTTTGGAAGGAATAGTAAATATTTCCGACCATATCATCGATGAAACCGGAAAAAATTACATTTAAGAACAGGCAAGGCCACGAATTGGCAGCAAAATTGGAATTGCCAAAAATGTCCCCAATAGGATATGCCCTTTTTGCCCATTGCTTTACCTGCAACAAAAACCTAACCGCTGTTCGAAACATAAGCAGAGCCTTGACCAAGAACGGTATTGCCGTACTTCGTTTCGACTTTACAGGTTTAGGTGAAAGCGAAGGGGATTTTGAAAACACCAATTTCTCCTCCAACGTGGAAGATCTTGAGGATATGGCTGCCTATATGAAGGAGCATTATGAGCCCCCTTCCATTTTAATCGGCCATTCCCTAGGGGGAGCCGCCGTGATCTTTGCCGCAACGCGCCTTTCTTTTGTCAAGGCCGTGGTTACTATAGGGGCACCGGCCCATCCAGAACATGTCACCCACCTATTAAAAGACGGTATTCATCAGATACTAAAAGAAGGGGAGGCCTTGGTTGACATAGGAGGTCGGGAATTCAGGGTCAAAAAGCAGTTTTTGGAGGATATCCAGGATAAAAATATGGCCCGATCTATCCAAGAGATGAAAAAACCTTTATTGGTCATGCACTCCCCACAGGATATGACAGTACCCATTGAAAATGCAGCTCGAATCTACCAAGCGGGTAGGCACCCAAAAAGTTTTATTTCATTGGATGGTGCCGATCATTTGCTCTCCAATAAGAAGGACTCACAGTATGCCGGTCAGATCATCGCAGCCTGGGCACATAAATACCTCACCCAAAAAACAATCCTATCCCATGAAAACCTTTGACCAAGAAATCATATTTGTTTATAATGCCAAATCTGATATCTTTAGCACGCTGAGCGATTTTGCACATAAAGTGCTCTCTCCTTCGACCTATCCCTGTTCTTTGTGCCAACTAACCTATGGAAATGTGGGAATCCATAAACAATGGGCTTCGTTTCTGGAAACGCTTCCTTACCCAAAAAGTTTCTTGCATAAGGACGAGGCTTTTCAAATTGATGCCGATTACGTAAGACAGCCTCTTCCGATAATTTTAACCAAAAACAACAAAGGAGAAATTCAAACCGTATTAAACGCTGTAGAATTGAACCAATTGACCTCCCTTGATGACCTGATTGAAAGTCTAAAGCTGCAACTTAAAACCCACGGTGACCATACCTAGTATTCCATAAAGTTGAAATATCTCCAAGGAGATAGAATCATTGTAGTTTTCATTTCCTGTCCCAAAAAGGGTCAGACCAAGATATCCCTAGCCTCTTGCAGAAGGGCTTTGCGTTCCTCCAGATTCAATGACAAGGGTAATTGGGCCAACCCCAATAAGCGTCGAAGTATCTCAACGGCCATGAATTGAAGACAAAGATCTTTATGTAGTGGGGCCATATCCATATAAATTTTAAGGGCCTTGTTCGTTGTGGTTTTGGGTTGTGCTGCCAATTTTAGGTGTGCCAAGGTCACCCCGATCTCAAATTCGGGCTCACCAAAAAAACAGAATTCCGGGTCAATGATTTTTATACCGTCATTTGTGTTCAACCAACTCCCAGGAAAGTAATCCCCATGTAACAATGTTTTCCCATCACTTAAATAGCGCTCACCCAATTTTTCCACTACATCCCATAGTGCCTTATCCTGTTTAAATGGCTTCCCAACGGCTCCCAACCCCGGAAGTACATCATCCAAATCCAATCCATTTTCCTGTAGGTAGGGAAAAACAAAGATATGTTCATGATTGAGCTTGCGCATTTCCCGATTGGGAAGCTTTATATTCGTTGTACCCCTATGAATGTTGTTATGTAGGTTGGCGACAAAAACCATTATTTCTTCCAACTCCCCTTCATCCAAAGCATGCCCTTCTTTATATAGGGTAGAATAGTCAATTCCCTCACCTAGATCTTCCAGGTTCAACACATAGTTGTCCCTATCAACACCGTTCAGATTAGGCATCTGTTTCTTCAGGATGTCATAGCCAGCAATAAGCATGTAAAACTCCGATTCTCGCAAAGCCCGATCTTTTGGAGCCGCTACTTGTGGGTACTTTTCGACATATTCGCGGCTTTGTTTTACAATAAAACTTCCTTTATCGGTCCGTATACGAAGCGTAAAGTTCATATTTCCCGCTCCTGGGCTTTCCACAGCTATTATGTTTTCATCACTTTTTAGCCAACCTTGTCCGTACAGGTAGTTTTCAAGGGCATTTACTTCTTTTGTCATTATTTCCATGGCACTCAAAACTTTACACTTCTTTAGTTGTCCTTAAGAAAACTTTCCATCAATCTTTCATGATAATCGGGTACAACGTCATAGCAGTACAGTATAGGGTATCCTGCACTCTTATCGCACAAAAGATATGGTTTGAAATGTTGCTCGTCGTCCTGCCATTGCATATCGTTCGCATGGATTTCCAATCTGGCCACGAGAGGCTCCATTACTATGTCTTCGGGTGCCATAAGGTAATGACTGGCCAGTACATCGAACGGATTGAAGCCGATATCTCCGGCATCCAACCACTGCTGTAACCATGGCCCTGATTTTTCGGACAACCATTCATTTCCGGGCATACCGTTCTTCAGCCGACCCAAATCCTTGGCCGTCAACCATACTTTGTTCGATAGTTCAAAAGGGCAAAGAACCACTTTCAATCCCTGTTGAAAGAGGATTCGGAAGGCATCGTTGTCTAGGTCAAAATTTAGATCGGGAGCATGACGTACCGGGTACCCAATTTCAAAATAGGATGTAGAGGTTCTTCGTCCAGCGACCAGTACAACCTCTTGAATCCTCGACGCTAGTTCTGGGTAACGTAGCAAGAGCAGGCCTACATTGGTGGCAGGGCCTATGGCTAAAATGGTCATTGGTTCCTTGCGCAATGCTTTAGCCATGGCTTCAACCGCATCGTTCGTTTCCACCTGCGCCAAATCTATCCTTTTCCCTGCCCCTTTGAATACGGGAATGGGATAAGGCGAAAATTCATTGACCATTTCTTTGCAGAGCCTATAAGCGTCATCGATCTTGGTATTACCAAAAACGGCACTGATTCCAGTAATATCAATGTTGTCAGCCTTGAACAACTGTAAGATGGCATAGCCATCATCAACATCACTGTACCCTTCCCTGTGATAACGTTTCATCCCTACCGCCAGATCCGTATCAACCCAAACCTTCTTTTTTTTTACCAAGCCGTGTCCGGGCGCAGCTTGGAGTTGGTTAAAACTTGATGTTGATTCGGACCATGTGACCAGATCCGGGGAATTAGCATAAGAGGTCCAAATGGACAAGCTGTCGATATTGGCTTCCAATGGTATGATGCCCAACGAAAGTAGAACCAAGATTAGCCCTGATGTTTTCTTATATATTTTCATTTTTGACTGTTTTTTAAAACAAGTTTACATTTCCCACCAACTCTTGATATTAATGTTATCTCCACCCATACGTGATGCGGCCTGTTCATAATTTTCCCTATTGGCCGCTTGTTCCGACTCTGGGTACAAATACCGAGAAGGGTATCGATTGTTGTTAAAATTATCCGGACCCGGTGTCAGTACAGGGATACCGGTACGCCTGATATTGAACCAGGCCTCATGGCCCACCATAAATAGGCTGAGCCATTTTTGAGTTAGAATTTTTTCCAAATTTTCGTTCATGCCCCCATTGAGTGCGATGACCTCCCTTGAAAAATAATCCGAAGGGATTTCGGCATTGTAATATTCGAAATGTGCCTCTATCCCGTTTTCGTAATAGGTCTTTGCATTTCCCGTAATGTACCCCCTCTCCACAGCTTCGGCAAGAGCAAATTGTACCTCTGAATATAACATGAGCTGTGCATCCACACCATTGGGAACCGCCCTGAACCGATCCGCCATGTTGGAAACATCATTAAGTACAATTCCCATTTCACTTATGGTCTGGGTGCTCAGTCCATTGGGCATTCCTTTAAATTCCGGAATACCGGCCAATAGACTTTCCTGAGTGGGATTGAAGAAAACCGAAATTCTGGGGTCGTCCCAAACCTTTAAGGCCTGTTCCACTGTTTCGCTCATTTTAAGGCCTTGGTATATCCCCGTCGAAGCACTGAACAATGGGAACTGGTGGGGTGTTGAACTCAAATAAGGGACTACCGCATTATCCGCATTCGATTGCATGAGCATACTACCATCTGCAAGTTGCTGGAGCTCACTAAAATCCATGATTCTTTTACTTATCCGGAGATAGTAGCGTACCCGGAGCGAATTCGCAAACCGAATCCATTTGGTTAAATCATTACCGAACATAATATCCCCACTAATACTTTCGGTGGTATTCTGAAGTTGAGAAACAGCGGCTTCCAACCGGACCAAAATTCCGCTTTCTAAATCGGTGTATATACTTTCTTGGGTGTCATATATGGGCGTAAAATTAAAATCTCTAGAACCTATGGCCTCGGAATAAGGAATATCGCCCCAAATATCGGTGAGTTGGGAAAATAAATAGCTACGCAGTATTTCGGCTACTCCATCATAGGCATCATTGTAGCCAGGCAAGGTTTCCATGGATTCCAAATCCGCCAATAAACCGTAGATCAAATTCCAATAGCCACTATTACTCCCAAGTTCGTACCGATCAATACGCTCAAACTCAACATCCGCATTGAACTGTGCCAAATAATTATTTAGTCTTAGACCTTGATTATAGGTGTGTTCATTACTTTCGGCCGCTATAACGTTGGTCAATAAAAATTCCGGGCTCACTTCTTGTGGTTTGTTCGGATTGTCGTTAATGGAATCAAAGTCTTTTGTACAACTCACAACAAACAAGCCGAAGATGATTAAAATCAGAGCTATATTTTTCATAGGTTTTTCTTAAAAATTGGTCTTAAGGCTAATGCCGAAACTTCGAGTCGACGGATAGGAAAAATCCTCCACCCCATATACAATATTGCGTTCTTGGAGGGCATTTAGTTCTGGATCAAAATGCGGGTTCTCGGTAAACAACAATAAATTGCTCCCTATAAGTCCGATTTTTAAATTTTTCACCCCTATGGCCTTCGCTATTCGTTCGGAAAAAGTATAGTAGATACTAAGTTGCCTTAGTTTAACATAAGAAGCATCATAAAGGGCACTGGACTCATTGCCTCGATCATAAAATGCGTTGTTGAACCTACTTGCTGCCACTGCTTTGGTATTGGGGACATATTGTGGATTCTCGGGAGTGCCTACATTGACCACCCCTTGGCCCACAACGCCATTACCATCAACAAACAGTGTGTTTTCCGATCCTCCCTCACGCCCCAACAAGGTTTCCTTTAAAACGCCGGATGTACTTCCCAAGGCCTTGATACGGGATACAATGGTACCTCCTTGGCGCCAGTCGAACAAAATGGTAAAGTCAAAGTTTTTATACGAAAAGCTGTTATTGAAACCCAAGGTGAAATCCGGGTTATAATTTCCCAACTTGCGTAAATTGGCATCCTGTACCGGCAGCCCATTGGCATCATAAAGGTCTTGGCCATCGATCTGTACGAATCCGGTACCGTACATATCCCCGACCCGCCCACCTTCGCGTGCGATATAAAAAACAGTGTTGGAACCACCGCTACCACTGAAAACATTGGCCGTGGCCGTCACAAATTGGTCTACACCGGACGGCAGTTCTGTAACCACGCTTCTATAGCTGCTAAAGTTTACAGAGGTGTTCCAAGAAAAATTGGTGGTCTTGATCGGTGAGGCACTTAGCATCAATTCCAGGCCCCGTGTTCTTATCTTGCCCCCGTTTTCGTTAAAACTGTTAAAGCCGGTAGCATTGGAAATGGGTCTGGAAATAATCTGATCCTTGCTCACGTTTTGATAGGCTGACCCCTCAAACTGTATCCTTCCATTCAAGAACCAAGCCTCAATCCCAAACTCATAGGCGTCCAGACGTTCCGGTTTCAAATTGGTATTCTTAAGTACCCTTTCATTGGTCACTCTAAAGTTGGAACCGTAATTACCATTGAGCTGAAACGTTTGGGTGTCCTGAAACGGATCGGTATCGTTCCCCACCGAGGCAGCACTCAATCTAAATTTTAAATAAGAAAGTTCTTTTGGAAGCTCTAGGGCATTGGAAGCAATATAACTGAGTCCGGCCGAATAGTAACTGAAAGAGTTGCTCCCATCTGGTAAGGTACTGCTCCAATCGTTGCGATAGGTGAAGTCAATATATAGTTCGTTCTGATACGCAAAATTGGCCGTACCATAGATACTGTTGATTCTTTTGCTAAGGTTTTCGCTATTTCCCAATAAAGGTGCCCTGGAATTTGCCAATGTGTAAATTTCCGGAATGGCCAATTGTGATGCTTCTGCAAAGGAATAATTGATTTTTTGATCTAGGCGATTGGCACCTGTAGTAAGGGTATAGCGCCAATCCTCATTGAAATTGTTCTTATAGGTAAACAAAAAATCCGTGTTCAACTCCCTAAAACGAACATTATCCTTTCGAAAAGACCCGAATGGATTGGCATTGGTACTTACCGCCCGACGAAACTCCCTGTTTTCATTATAGGTGTCCAAGCCTGCTCGGATTTTCAGCGAAAGATGATCCGAAAAATCATAGGTTGCCGATACATTGCCCAAAACCCGGTTTTTGTCAAAACTATTGGTGTTTTCAAACAGGGTAAGATAGGGGTTGGTCAACCATAGGTAATTAATATCAAAATGTTGTCTACCGGTCTGACCTGTCTGCCAATAATCCCTAAGTGATTCAATATTGGTCTGTCTCCCTGTCCAATTAAAACCATAAAGCACATTCTCATAACCATATCCCAAATTGGGTCTATTGCCACTTCTGGTATTGATGTAATTGACAAAAGTATTGATCTGGAGTCGATCGCTCAAGACTTGATGCAGACTCAGGGCAATTCCATCTCTTTTGAGATCAGTGTTTGGTAAAATTCCCTCGTTGCGCAGATTGCTATAGGACAACCGGGTACTTCCTTTTTCACTTGTATTGCTGATAGCTATATTGTTTTGATAGGTTATTCCGGTTTCAAAAAAATTGCGCACATTATCCGGTCTTGCCTCCCAAGGGGTTGGCGTAATGGACGTAAAAGATCCGTCGGGTAACCTACGGGAAATGACATCACCGGCTCGAACCGGATTACCGTTGACATCCACGGAGGGACTGTCAAACTGTGGTATCAATAGCCCTGCGTCCAATCTTGGGCCATAGCTACTGATACCTCCGTCACCAATTCCTGCCCCGGTACCATCTTGAAAAGTATAGGCCCCATTGGAGCCCAATCCATATACATTTTGGTAGTCTGGTAAGGTAAGTAAGGTCTCAATTGTAAAATTACTATTGATACTTACCCCAAAGCCTTCGGCCCTATTGCCCCGTTTAGTGGTAATCAGAACCACCCCGTTTGCAGCCCTAGCTCCATAAAGAGCAGCTGACCCAGCGCCTTTTAAAATGGAAATGGATGCAATATCATCCGGGCTGAACTCGGAACTACCATTGCCGAAATCCACTTCCTGTAAAGCCCCATTATTTACCAAGTCACTTGTAATCTGTTCATTGCTAATGGGAACACCATCCACCACGAAAAGCGGTTGGTTGCTTCCACTCAGGGAATTCTCACCTCGAATAATAATTCGGGAGGATGACCCTACACCACTGGAACCATTGGTTATCTGTACCCCCGCGACCTGACCTGCCAAGCCATTGACCAAATTGGTCTGTGGAACCGTGACCAACTTGTCTGAACTTACAGTAGAAACCGCAGAGACCAAGGCCCTTTTATCTTTTTCAATTCCCAGTGCAGTGACAACCACTTCATCCAATTGTTCTTGGGAAGCTGCCATTACAAGTTCCATGGGCAATCGCCCATTCACCACTTGTACCGTAAGAGGTTGGTATCCTATCGAAGTAATTTGAAGTGTAAAATCCCTGGATTGGGTTGTGAATTCAAAATAGCCATTTTCGTCGGAGGTGGTATAATTTTGGGTGCCCTCTTCATAGATGGCTGCGTAGGGAATGGGCAATTGATCACCATCCAATATGCGCGAACTATAGGTATTCTTTTGTGCGAACAAGGCCAACACAAATAATTGCAATACTGCAATCAGTATCGGTTTCATATATCTTAAGGTTTAATAATTGATGGTGCAGTTTTGTAATAGCCGTCAACACCTGCAAGGCATGTTTAAAAATGAAGTAACTACATATCAGGTGGTGCCCTAAGACCCTGATATGATAGTCTCAATAAAGATGGAACTATCTTAATGGGCGCAACCCATTCACTCTTAATGTTTGCCTTTATAACCCTGAAAAATCTACCCAATATTGTTGCTGGATTTGATTTGGCATACTCGACAATATCCTCCAAACTATCTATATCATTAAGTTCTTGAAAAACTTCAGCAGCAATTTTTTGAGAATTGATATAGTCTTGTAAACCTTTCTGCAAGAGGGATGTTTCCCATGGAAGTTGCAGCAAATGGGTCTTATCAAAAACCTCTTTGTTTAGGCCAAAAAGGTAAATGCCCCCATCTTTGGAAGGACCCAATACCATTTTCTTTGTACTCAACTTGCGAATGGCTTCCCGTAAAAGTTGGATAGTCAGTTCCGGACTATCATTACCTATGGAGATAACATTGTCATAACCGGTATCAAAAAGTTTTTGGAATGCATTTACGAACCGCGTCGAAAAATCATCGCCTATCTGTTGGTGTTCATCCACCCAAAATACATCTACAGAACTTTGCGAAGCCAATTGTTGGGTTTGTTCTATCAATACATTAAAAAGGGCGACATGTTCTTTTTTACGGTACTCATCAAAAATGCACTTCCTATCTATTTCTGATGCTGCAGAAAGAGAAAATACAAGCAAGGCTGTATTCTGTTGGTCCAATTTCATGATGGTTATTACTCAGTTTCCTATATGGGAACTATCCCACATTTACAATAGAACAATCTATAGGTCGATAGGAATTTCCAATACTTACGTAAAAAAAATGACGTGTTTGGGTTCAAGTCAGGAAACTTCTCTAAAGGTATTCTCGATCGAATAATGAATTCAGCTACCAAAACCAACTGTGCATTAAAGCCCATCAATCGACGGGCTTTTTTTGTAACTCCCAAACAATAGGAATACATGCAATCTCAAAAAATACAGGACAATTGTAGTGAAGCGTGTTAAATTTCCTTGCTTGTTGGTCTTGAAAAAGAGTAAATAAAAGTGTTGACATAATATGTCAACACTTTTATGCTTCATGTTTATTTATTCCAATTGTATTTCTTGAACGCTTCATCCAAGGGCGTTTCCGCAATATGATTGGTATAATTGCTGATTACCTTCTGGGAAAGCCCAAGAATGATATCCAAAAGATGCCTTTGATTAAAACCGGCTTCATAAAAGGATGCAGTTTCCTCATGGGAAACAACTCCTCTATTTCTTAATACTGCCAAAGTCATGGTTCGCAAGGCCTCCAATTTTGGAGTGGGAAGTGTGGTATTATTTCGTAAAGCCTCAATAATTGTATCATCCACCTTCATTACCTTGGCTATTGCCGTATGCGCAGGAACACAATAATGGCATTCATGTTCCACATTGATTGTTTGCCAAACAACTGTAAGTTCATCTTTGTCGAAAGAAGAGTTCAAAAACAGTTCGTGAATGGTTTGATAAGCATTCAATAGGCCTGGTGCCTCGGCCAATGCTCCATGTAAATTCGGGACATACCCAAAAGACTTTTTTGATTTTTCCAATAATGGCTTGCTGGCTTCAGGGGCAGTTTCATAGGTGTGAATCTGTAATGTTCTTCCTGTTGTTGTACTCATAATAATATTTGTTTTAATAATTAATAATTATATCTAACCATTCGTTTAGTTTATGGTCAAAAAAAAGTATTAGATGTTTTTAAAGATATTTTCAATATAATTTTCCATTTGGGCTGCATTGAACACCCTTGATGCGGAGGAAAGTCCAAACATGGAAATAATCAAATAGTCAGCTTGTTTTGCTATCATCTCGTTATCCCTGGTTTTATCCTGTTTAAGTACTTCGGCAAATACAGTTCTTACATTTTCTATAAAGTCCGTCAACACCCCTTTGATATGTTTATCCGAATCTTGACCGATTTCATTCGCAGTATTTGAAATCAAACACCCTTTCCCATACTCATTATCCTTTGAGAATTCCAAAAAATCCTGAAAGTATTCCTTTATGCTTTCAATGCCACTAGAGCTTTTTTTAAGTTCCTCTATAAGCTTGTTCAATTTCTGTTTATAGCATTTGATGCTTTCCAAAAAAACTCCATCCTTGCTACCAAAACTTGCATATATCGAGAATTTATTGATTCCCATTTCCTTTTCCAGCATATGCATCGAAGTAGTTTCATAACCGTTTCGCCAAAATAGTTGCATCGCTTTCTCGATAACATCTTGCTCGTTATATTGCTTTTTACGTGGCATTCAATATTAATTAGACCACAAAACTAAACATATGGTTAGAAATAACGATAGTTTTAACTTTGTTTTGTGAAACAGCTATTGTAAAAAATGATTTACTGTTTCATTACCACTGGAGAAATCAACAGTACAAACACTAATAAGCTACCTATCACAAAACAAGATACCAAAAGGACATCATATGTAGGTTGGGGGTCCGAATAGGAGAAAAGATTTGTATCATCGGAGCACCTTATGGACTATCCCATTCCCTGTCAGTTGGTCATATCAGTGGAAAACATCAAGAAATGAATAGTACCAGTGGGTTCATTCAGGCCGAATTTTTTCAAACTGATGCAGCCATCAACCATGGAAATTCTGGTGGACCAATGTTCAATTCAAAAGGTGAAGTAGTGGGCATCGTCAGTTCCATTCTTTCAGAGTCGGGAGGTTTTGAGGGAATAGGCTTTGCTGCTACCTCCAATGTAACCAAAAAGTTAGTGGTGGACGACAATAGCCTTTATACGGGGTTGGACGGATACATCCTTGACGGAGCAATGGCCCATTTGCTCAATGTCCCTCAAAAAGGTGGGTTATTGGTTCAAAGAGTGGTTCCGCTTTCTCCAGCTGATTTTGCTGGATTGAAAGGGGGGATGGTATCTATGAACATCAATGAAGAGGAGGTTATCTTAGGTGGTGACATTATTTTAAGTGTGAACAAGATTAAATTGGACTCAATGGATGTGTTCGAAGAGGTCATCATGGCCGTTCAAAATTCAAAAAACGAGAAAATCCCATTGGAATTGGAAGTTTTAAGGGGCGGCAAAATAGAAAAACTAACAATCCAACTAAATAAATAAAACGATGAAGCGATTCATATTTTTGGCAGTAACATTCATAGCCGTAGCAGTTCTTTCAAGTTCTTTTATCAGTTCAACTGAAAAAGTACCGCCCGGAATGGTTTTGATTCCGGGAGGGAAAAGCATCGTAGGTTCCGACGAAGTATTTGCTCAGGAAGGACCGGTTCATGAAAAAATCACCAAGGCATTTTATATGGATATCCATCCTGTTACCGTGGCCCAATTCAGAAAATTTGTTCTGCAAACCAATTATATCACCGAAGCGGAAAAATTTGGAAGTGCGGGAGTCTTTCAAATGGAAACGGGGCGTTGGATCCTGATTGATGGTGCTAACTGGTTGTTCCCTCAAGGTCCAGATGGAGAAAAGGCAAAAGATAACCATCCGGTAACACAAGTATCATGGAATGATGCCAAAGCCTATTGCAGTTGGGCAGGTAAACGTTTGCCCACTGAGGAGGAATGGGAGCATGCTGCCCGTAATGGTGGATTGATCAAAACGGCTAAATACCCATGGGGCTCTGATACATTGATGAAAAATGGAAAGTATCAAGCGAATGTTTGGCAAGGAGCATTTCCTTTATATAACAGTCAAAAAGATGGATACAAGTACACTTCCCCAGTTGGAGCTTTTGGGGAATCGCTGTTGGGTCTCCAAGATATGGCCGGTAATGTTTGGGAATGGTGTGAAAACTGGAAAATACCCTATAACCAAAACCAAAACAACTTTAAACCCAATTCCCAAAGTGAGAGGGCACAGCGAGGAGGTTCTTTTCTTTGTGACCCCATGGTATGTCATGGGTTTCGGGTATCAGGTAGAAGTGGCTCTACCCCTGAGACTTCTTTGATGCATGTAGGCTTTCGGTGTGTGAAAGATATTTCTAATTAACAATTCGAGAAATCATGCTAAAAATATTTTTACAAACAAAAGTCCATAGAGAAAGAGGACATGTTTTTTAAGAAAATAGTATTTCAATTTTCGAAGCTCTGAAGTGAATAAAAGTTGTGGCTTCTGTTACCCCGACTTAAAAATCAAAAGGCTACCTCTTTTTTAAGGTGTAATCTTTTTCTATTTGCATACAAAATTGGTTGTCAGAAAACGATTGAAGCAAGGATATGGGTATTCAAGCAGTATTTCAGTTAATTTGTAACCAACGACCAGCGTCCCTCTTGACCTTATGTCTGTTCAACATTACAGGTCCGTAACTTCCATTGGGAGGCGCCAAGGTCCAGAACCTTGCCCCCTCTGATATTTTTATTCCATAGACTTTCATGGGATGGGTACTTGGACGTTTCCATTTTTTTGGACCTATATCGATGTCAACTTGTTTATATGATCATTTTTTGGCAGGTATGTTAGCATATTGGTAAATATAACTTCAATATTTTGACACTTTAACATAAATAATACATTCTGGTACATTCAAGGATACATTTCATACCTCTCCGATTCGGGAGGCATTGTTAACATTGCCCTATGTTGTTCCGGTCTCTGGAAAAGAGCAATGTATTAAAAAGTAACCCAAACCCAGGATAATATGGTAGTATAAATTGACCACTTATAACAGAAGCGGAATCGATCGAGCCAATTATTAAATAGAGCGAAATAAGCGTGTTTGATAATCTGTTCTTGGATTTTAATGTGAGTAAAAAGAATGCAAAAAACAGACCTAAAAACGCTGTTAGAATATTAAGAACATCAGCTAGAGAATTTATGACCATATCTTGAAAAGAGTTCTTTAAAAATAACGATTTATGAATTGACCACGCCCAAGCCCTTGAACGCATTCAACATTTGGCTCATAATTTATTTGAAAATTTTATTTTATATCTTCTTCGAATAGTTCAATTTCAATAAGTCCAATAATTTTGTCTATTTCTTCTATTGCCTCCCTATATATCTGGTCTTTTTCATACATGACCCTTAGAAGCGATACTATTACATTTTGAAATTCATGGGAATAAAGGTCGTTTTGTTTTAGAACTTCTCCCGTAGAGAACCTGATTGCAGGTTTAATACTCGGAATTACAAAGGTCATCATGGCTTCATAATGTATGTTCTCTATTCTGTTGATGTGTATATAACGTTCTTCAAGTTTTCTAAAGCCATCGATGATTTCAGGCTTGCCAATAAGTTTAATTTCACCACTGTTTACTATGGTCTGATAGATATTTTCCCAACCATCAAATTCTGAATATGTCGATAAATCAAGTGCGATCTTTCCAAGGGTTTCCACTTGTGACCTATCATTCGATTCGATAATCTCGGAGGCATGATTGTATTGTACAGCATACTTTCCATTATAAGCAATTTGCACTTCGATGGTTTCTCTATCGCTTATGATTTGTTCTTTTATATTCCTGTAGAAGGTGAGCTCTGCTTTTCGTTGTAATCTTTTATCATCCCATTTATTGATTTGAAACGCCAATAATATACCTAACATAATAAGGGATATTTCTCCCAAGGCGTACAAAAGATATTTTCTTATGTCTCCTTCGGTTATCATGGCTCGTCTTATGGTTCTAAATAGTCTCATTTTTTAAACTTTTAATTTTTGTCGATGACATTTCCTAAACCGGAAACCGAATGTTGTGTCGTCATCTTAACAAGATGACATAAATACCATTGTGCTTAACAATGCCTTAAAAACTGTTTTTCCAAATGATGTAAAATATATTGGTTTATATATTTAACTACCATAGCTGAATCTCTTCCAAATGTATTCAAGAGGCCCTTGTCGTTTTTCCTGTAGCCACAGATAACTCGTGACCGACTGAAAAATGAAAAAGAATACCGCAATCAGATAGGTTTCTCCACGGGAAACAGTACCGAAGAATCCGTAGGGGTTTATACAATGGAACATTACAAAAAGGTAGAATACCGATTGGGCTATGTAATTGGTCAAAGCGGTTCTGCCAACATACTTGAACCAACTTGTAATTCTTTTAAAGAATGGATGATTATAGCACTTCACGAAAATGGAGAGATAGCCTAGACTTTGCAGTACCATTCCGGTAATTAGCGCAAAAGGTACCCAGATTAATGGTATGTCAAATTCCAGTTTACCCGAATTAAAAAGATGGAAATAGTAACTAGCGATGAGGCCTATCGTACTACATAAAAGAATAAACCAATTTGTAAGTTTTCTAAGTAGGGCAGGTCTGCTAAAGAAGTCGATTTTCCCCAGAATGAATCCAATCAACATATTTCCGAAAGTAAATACCAAAGTAATAGGCATGTCTTTAAAAAAGTTCACCCAAGGTGCCGTCAAAGCATTAACTCTCAAATATTCCAGATACGACGAAGTGGTAGATTGCACAACCGGTAATCCGTAGTCGTAATCGTAAACCTGCCACCCAAGAGCATTATTACCGATATAAAAGATTCCAGTAAAGAATACCGTGAAAACGATGGCCATTACCAATAGCTTTTTTACAGACCATTTCCTGAGGAATAGCAAAAAAACACCTCCGAAGGCATAGGACATGATGATATCGCCATTCCAAAGTAAAAAGCAATGAACTGCGCCAATCAGGAACAATAGTGCCATCCTTTTGAGAAAATAGCTCTGAAAGTTGATTCCTTTCTTTTCGGCCCTCGACATCTGAATATAGAAACCGAATCCAAACAGCATGGAAAATATGGTGATAAACTTTTTCGAAATCAAAAAGTCATACAAGAAGGCAATTTCTACATCGAAAGACCCTGCCAAAAAG
>QGCX01000110.1_pt1 | contig 18055 bp, 16 predicted proteins | sample 4708031 | NCBI WGS metagenome assembly QGCX01 (sample SAMN08941163, study PRJNA450518) | Sediment metagenome, whole genome shotgun sequencing project. | reverse complement strand
CCGTGTATCAGCAGGAGCGGTGTGTTCAGGTTGCCGGCATAAGGCAGGACGCCGGAGGCGGCATACCCGTCGGGATTGTTTTCCGGCGTGCCCATATAGCGTTCCGTGTAGAATGTATCATAGAGGCTCCAGTCCGTGACCGGGGCAGAAGACACTGCGGCTGCGAACGTCCCTTCAGGTGCCTGAAGGATCGTCATAAGCGTCATGTATCCGCCATAAGATCCGCCCTGAATTGCGATCCTGTTGGCGTCGACATAGGGCTGGGCCTTCAACCAATCGACACCGGCTAGTTGGTCTTGCACCTCGGGTCCGCCAGTGCGGTGAAAGATGACATCTTCGAATTTCCGGCCGCGATTGTCGCTCCCCCGGTTGTCGAGACGGAAAACGATATACCCCTGTCTCGCGAGGAACTGGTCCGACAGGCTGCCCCAGGTCCTCTTGACGGTCTGGACATGCGGACCGCCATAGATTTCGATAATCACCGGATACTTCTGCGCGGGATCGAAATGGGGTGGTTTCAGGATCGAATAGTAAAGATCTTGTCCGTCCTCTGCTTTCAGTGTCCCGTATTCCGGCGCAACATGGCTGGGTAGGTAGGGTGCATACGGATGGTGGTCGTCGAGCGCGTTTTCTTCGATCCAACCGATGAGCGTGCCGTCGATGCGGTAAAGGCCGGTTTGCGTTGGCTGGGTGGGGGAGGAAGAAGTGCCGACGAAACTTTGCCCATCCGGGCCGATCTTGATGTCCCAGAACCTGCCAGCCTCGGTGATGCGATCCGGAGGGCCGGATTTGCCGATGGCAGTCCTGTAGAGCTGTCGCTCCAATACAGTGTCGGCATAGCCAGTGTAGTAAAGCGTATCGCCATCCGGTGAGACTGTCTCGATGGCGTCCAATACCTGGTCTGGTGGCGTGATGACCTTTGTGTCCCCTTGGCCTTTCGGATGGATCGTGATCGCGTGGCGCATGCCGCCGTCTTCCACGCTCAAAAGAATGCGGCCATCGGGTAGTTCACGGAAATCCTTGGACAGGTTCACCCACTTGTCATTGTGTTCCGTATAGGGAGACCATATCCGCCACGGCAGGGAGTCTGTCCGATTGTATCTTATCTCGGTCTGGTCCCGATTGACGGTCAAGAACCAGAGGCTTGAACTGGTCCAGTAAACGCGGGCGAGATAAGTGTCCGGTCCTGTTTCGAAAATCCGGTCCGTACGATCTTTCTTCAGGTCGTTTACATAGAGCGCAACTCTGGCATTTGGCCTTCCGGCGCGTGGATAGCGCTGCTCTACCACGGTGACTTTCCCCGCTTCGATATCGAAGCGGGGAATTATGTCCACGTCACTTTCATCAACTTCGGTGAAAGCGACATAACGTTCATCCGGGCTCCACCAATACCCCGTGAAGCGTTTCATTTCTTCCTGCGCCACGAATTCGGCCACGCCATAACTGACAGCCCGGTCAGGGTCTGCCGCAGGCGTCAATCGTGTCTCTTTTCCGGTTGCGACCTCGACGGCGTAAACAGCGCCATTCCTCACGAAACTGACATATGTTCCGCGTGGAGAAATGCGGGCGTCATAATCGAAAGCATCGCTGTGAGTCAGTTGTTTCGCAACCGGACCGGATTTTGTCAGAGTGATGAGGTGCAAATCCCCGCCAAGCGGCACGAGGATCGTGTCGATAGAGCCCCAGCTGTAATCGGTGATCCCGACCGAACCGGAAATTCGCTGGCGTTCGCGCAGCGCTTTTTCTTCTTCGGACAATTCCACCGGCTCCGGCTCCAGTAGCCTGGAGTCCACCAGCATGCTCTGCTTTCCTGTCGCAACTTCATATTGCCAAAGATCGAACCGGTTCTGCTCGTCGGTGCGAGACTTAAGGAAGGTCACGCGTGTTCCGTCAGGGGAGTACTTCACCATCCGGGCAGTTGGTCCGGACAGGGAAGGCGAAGCGTAAAGGCGTTCAAGCGGCAGAGAGTCTGGCGCGTCGGTCAAAATGTCGGTCTCCATGGGGTTCTGCGGCGTCTGGGCCATTGATGAGGCGACCATGAATATGACCGCCGCCAGTAGGGCGAACAGTGTATTAGCGGCTCGTTTCATGACCATGTATCTAGCCGCGCGGCCTGCCATTTGTCATCCGTTCCTGCCCATCAAACCGGCGGCGTGCATTTTTTTTACACAGACTGCTTTCGCCCTCTAGCCAAGCGAAGGCCTCACAATAAAGTGTGTTCCATGATGAATGGGGTAGGCTTGTTTCAGGAAGCAATTACCCTTGTCGCTTCAGACCGGGGCGGCAATGCTCTCCTTCGTGGTGCTGACATGATGCGCCGCGCTGCCGATGCCGGACATATCGCTGCTGCCAACAATTATGGGGCCATGCTTCATGCCGGGCGAGGCGTTCGACAGGATTTGGTCGCTGCACGTGCCTATTATCATCAGGCTGCGAACGCCGGTCTTCCTACAGGGCTGTTTAATCTAGGCTTTATGTGTTTTCATGGACTTGGTGGTCCGGCAGATCACCGGCGTGCACGTTTCCTGTTCCTGCGAGCCGCACAACAGGATGAAACGGACGCTATCACCTATCTCGGCCTGATGTTGATGTCGGGGCAGGGTGGGGATGCCGATCCGTCTGCCGCGCGCAACTGGTGGAGCCGGGGGGCTTCCCTCGGCAACAGCCGCTGCGCGTTCAATTTGGGCATTGCCCATGCAGGCGGACATGGAAATCCACAAGATCTGGTGAAGGCCTGGCGCTGGTTCCGTCAAGCTGAGCGGCTCGGGAATGCCGGGGCCACAAAAGAGCTTCGCCGTCTCGAACGCGCCATGAGCGCCGAAGAGCAGGACCGGGCGTTCCGACGGGCAAGTTGATCGGAAAAGGCGCCGGATGGAGTGGCCTCTTTCCTCATGAGACGCATTCCACCTCAGCAGTGTTTCTCCGCGGATACCAATGTGCCTGAACTGGGGGCGATGGCCCCTGAGAACGGACATGGGGTGTTGCGCTCGCTGAGGCACGTGACGAGGCGGAAGCACGGCGCCTGTCCGCTGATTGCAGGCATTTGCGTGCTTGATTTTATGGAGTGAGTGCGTAACTCAGCGGCGATATATCTCTCCCTGAACAGGATTTTTCCGCTATGGCCGGACCTCAATACGTTTACCACATGCAGGGCCTCACAAAGGTCTATCCCGGTGGCAAGAAGGTGTTTGAAGACATTCACCTGTCTTTCCTGCCGGATGCCAAGATCGGTGTGGTCGGCGTCAACGGGGCGGGTAAGTCCACGTTGCTGCGCATCATGGCCGGGCAGGACAAGGAATTCATCGGTGAGGCATGGTCGGCTGATGGGGTGAAAGTCGGTTATCTGCCGCAGGAGCCGAAGCTCGACGAAAGCAAGACCGTTTTTGAGAACATTGCTGCCTCCTGTCCGGAGAAGTTGATGTTGGACGAGTTCAACGAAATCTCCGGCAAGCTCGGAGAGGACTATTCCGACGAATTGATGGAGCAGATGACGGAGCTGCAGGAGAAGATCGACGCAGCGGACGCCTGGGACATCGACTCCAAAATCCAGATGGCCATGGAAGCGCTGCGCTGCCCGGACGACGATGCAGATGTCAGAAAGCTGTCTGGCGGGGAGATCCGGCGTGTGGCGATCTGCGCCCTTCTGTTGTCGAAGCCTGACATGATCCTGATGGACGAACCGACCAACCATCTCGATGCCGAGACGGTAGCCTGGCTTCAGAACTTCCTGATCAACTTCCCTGGCTGCGTGATCCTCGTCACGCACGACCGCTACTTCCTTGATGACATCACGACCTGGATTCTCGAACTCGACCGGGGCCGGGGCATGCCTTATCAGGGCAACTATTCTGACTGGCTGGAGCAGAAGGCCAAACGGATGGAGCAGGAGGCGCGCGAAGAGCGCGGCAAGCAACGTTCGCTCGCCAAGGAACTCGAATGGGTCCGGTCCAGCCCGAAGGCCCGTCAGGCGAAATCCAAGGCGCGTATCCAGTCCTATGAGCAGAAGGCCGCCGAGGCCGAACGCGAAAAGGTATCCACGGCCCAGATCCGCATTCCGCCGGGCCCGCGCCTCGGCAATGTGGTGCTGGAGGCGGAAGACCTGCGCAAGGGCTTCGGCAACAACCTCCTGATCGAAGACCTCGACTTCAAGCTGCCGCCCGGCGGCATTGTCGGTGTTATCGGCCCGAACGGGGCCGGTAAGTCGACGCTGTTCAAGATGATCCTGGGCCAGGAAGAGCCGGACGCCGGTACACTTCGTGTCGGCGATACGGTGAAGTTCGGATATGTCGACCAAAGCCGCAACAAGCTCGACGATAGTCACAATGTCTGGGAAGAGATCTCAGGCGGGACCGATGTGATCGATCTTGGTGGCGTGGAAGTGAATTCCCGAGCCTATGTCGGCGCTTTCAATTTCAAGGGCTCAGATCAGCAGAAAAAGGTAGGCCTCCTCTCCGGCGGTGAACGCAACCGTGTGCACCTCGCCAAGATGCTGAAGGAAAGCTCCAACGTCCTGCTGCTGGACGAACCGACCAACGACCTCGATGTGGAAACATTGCAGGCGCTTGAAGAGGGTCTGGATGCCTTCCCTGGCTGCGCGGTAATCATCAGCCACGACCGTTGGTTCCTTGACCGCATGGCGACCCATATTCTTGCCTTTGAAGGCGATTCCCATGTCGAATGGTTCGAGGGTGATTTCTCCTCTTATCTGGAAGACAAGAAGCGCCGTCTTGGCGAAGACGCCGTCAATCCAAAGCGCCTGAAGTTCAAGAAATTCGCGCGTTAGGAGAATTTTCCGGCCCTTGGCGTCGACCATTACGCAATTCGGTGCGAATCTTGCGTAAGGACGGGACGTCAGGGAGCCCGATATGACGACAAGTGTTTCGCCGAAGCTTTCGGTTGTGATCACGAACTACAATTACGCCGACTTTGTCGCGACCGCGATCGACAGCGTCCTGTCACAGGATGTCGAGATCGAACTCGTGGTTGTCGATGATTGTTCCAAGGATAATTCACGGGACATCATCCGGTCCTATAGCGATCGGATTATTCCGGTCCTGCAGGACGTCAATCAGGGGCATGGCGGCGGGTTTAACGCCGGATACGCCCGTACGACGGGCGATCTGGTTATGTTCCTGGATGCCGACGACTTCCTGCTGCCCGGCGCAGGAAAGACGATCATTTCAAACTATGACCCTGAAATCGGCATGTACCTCTACCGGATGAACTATGCCGATGCTGAGGGGACGCTCGGTGGATTGTTCCCGCCGCCGCAGGTGCCTTTGGCGGACGGGGATGTCGCCGGGCAATTGCGAGAGATGGGGCACTATTCCGGAACGATCACTTCCGGCCTTGTTTATACGCGCACCGCTTTGGAACAGGTTATGCCGATGGACGCTGAGACGTTCAGGCAGGGCGGCGATGGTTACCTGTCAGCGACGGTGCCCCTGCATGCTGTCGCAAGGGGCTTTGACCAGCCGGTTTCCGCCTACCGCCTGCATGGATCGCAGCATTCGCAATTTGCTAAGGCCTACGCAAAACGCGCGCGCTGGCGCATTGGTCATCAACAGGCCTGCTTTGCCTGTATCCGGGATCATGCTGCCCGGCAGGGTCTGCAGACAGCGGAAGACCTGGGCGAGCGTGATCCGGGGCATCTGCAGGAACGGCTTGTTTCACTCCTGTTCGAGCCTGAGCTGCATCCGGTTAAGGATGATACCCGCAGGAACCTGCTCAAAAAGCTGCGCGCGGCCAATCGCGAGCGGTTTGGTGGCAAGGCCTTGCCGCGGAATGCCTGGTGGATCCTGATCGGTATCCTGCCGGCCGGAGCGGCCCGGACTGTCCTTTCATGGAAAATAGATGTGGCAGCTCGTCCGGCCTGGATGAACAATCTCGGCCGCGCGCTTCGCAAGCGGCTAGGCATCGTAACAGGCTAGTACCGCAAGAAGCCCCTTGTTCTCTTCCGCCTGTCGGCTAGGCTTCTGTTTCGAGCGTGAAGGGGTAGTGGGCATGAGAATTCTGGTGACAGCTTCGCTGATGGCTCTTTGCCTGGCAGGGTGTGGTGGTCCTCCTGAACCTGCTGAACAGGGAGAGATCGCCGTGATGCCATCCTACGAGGCCGCCGGAGTTGTTGCGAAGACCCTACCGGAGCTTGTGGAAGATCTTGGTGCCGGAACGGTCACATCGGAGGAGCTCACACAGGCCTATCTCGACCGGATCGCCATGCTCGACCGGGATGGGCCGCGATTGCAGAGCATTATCTCCCTGAATCCGAACGCACTGCCACTTGCACGGGCCAGCGATCAGCGTCGCGAGAATGGTGATGCGCTCGGCCCGATGGACGGCGTGCCGGTCGTTCTGAAAGACAATATCGAAAGTCTGGATCCGATGCCGACAACCGCCGGTTCCCTGGCACTGAAGGACAATATCACCGGGCGCGACAGCCCGTTGGCTGCCGGCCTCAGGGCGCAAGGCGCGATCATTCTCGGGAAAACCAACCTCAGCCAGTGGGCCAATTTCCGTGACAATGATTCTATGAGCGGCTGGTCATCTGTTGGCGGACAAGTTCGCAATCCGCACATGCTGGATCGCAACCCGTGTGGATCCAGCTCAGGTTCCGGGGTGGCAGTCGCTGCATCGCTGGCTGCAGGGGCAGTTGGAACCGAAACCAACGGTTCAATTATATGCCCGTCCAATGTCAATGGCATTGTCGGTTTTAAGCCGACAGTCGGTCTGATCTCGCAAGAGGGTATCGTGCCGATCTCTCCTTCGCAGGATACAGCCGGCCCGATGACGCGCACAGTGCGCGGGGCAGCACTGATGCTGAACGCAATGGACCCTGGCGAAGAGGACTACACGCTAGGGCTTTCTCCAGACGCCCTTAAAGGCATGCGGATCGGTGTGATGCGGTTCGCCGAAGGATCCAACAAGGATATCAAGGAGCACTTCGCCGCCGCGTTGGCGGTGATGGAGGCGCAAGGTGCCACGCTTGTTGAAATCGAAGCGTTTGAGCCTGCGGCGGAAAACTTCTGGGACAGCACGCTGCCTCTGCTGGAGTATGAGTTCAAAGACAGCCTGAACGCCTATCTGGCGACGACTCCGGAGACGGTGACGACCAGGTCGCTCAGGGAGCTGATCGTATTCAATGAGGTTCATGCGGACGAAGAGATGCCTCTTTTCGGACAGAGCCTGTTTGAAGAGTCGGAGGCGCGTGGCCCGCTTACCGATCCGGAGTATACGGGCGCGAAGGCGGCGGTGCGTTTTTCCACCCGGGAGCAAGGGATCGACCGCCTGCTGGCCGAATATGACGTGAACCTGCTCGTTTCTCCCTCCGGACCTGTTTCGCCCCGGATTGATCCGGTCAATGGCGATGTCTGGCCGGAATGGGCGGGCGCGGGCTGGATGGCTGCACAAGCTGGTTATCCGCATATGACTGTGCCGATGGGCAACGTGCACGGTATTCCGGTCGGCGTATCATTTATCGGATCTGCCGGTGATGACGCGGCAATCATTGCGTATGGCTACGCGTATGAGCAGGCGAGCCAACTTCGGCCTGATCCGCATTATCTGACCAGCGCAGAAGATCGGCTGGAAATCTCTGCGGCGATGACAAAGTAATCCGGCTTCAGGGAGCGGGCGGCGATTGCAGGGCCGTTAGCACTGCAACGTCTCGTTCGTAGATGTCTTTCAGGTAGGTGACATCACCACAGGAATTGGTGACGGTCGTCAAGTATACAACGTAAACCGGAACATTGCTGCTCAGGTCAACGCGCGTTTCATTGCCTGAATTGACCACCGTTTCAATCGTCAGCCGGTCCCAGTTCGGCGAATCCTCCAGGATCCACGCAGCAAGATCCAACGGGTTCTGCACGCGGACGCAGCCGGACGAAAACATCCGTTGTTCTGAATCGAACAGGCTTTTGTCGCTTGTGTCGTGTAGATAAACATTGTGCGAATTGGGAAACATGATCTTGACCTGCCCGAGGGCATTATGCGGCCCGGGCGCCTGGCGTAATCGATAAGGAAAGGTTTTTGACGAGACCGCATTCCAGTCTACGGTCGCCGGGTCTACTTTATGGCCCTGCCGATCCAGAACCTGGTATCCTGACCGGTCGATGATCTCCGGATTCTGCCGGAACCTGGGCAGCTTGTCTTTGCGGGCAATACTGTCTGGAATCTCCCACCACGGATTAAAGACGATGTACTCGATCTTGTCTGAAAAGATCGGCGTCTGACGCTGCGCCATGCCGAAAATGGCTGCGTAACTAGACGTTGGCGTTTCCTGTTCGAAGGTCGTCACATCGAAGCTGGCGATATTGGCCAGCACCGATCTTTCGCCGAGATCATGAGGGAGCCATCGCCACCGTTCCAGGTTCACCCGCAATTGGTCTATTCGGGCAGCATGCTGAGATCGAATTGTGGGGTCACGTTCTGCATCCATGGCTGTCCGCTGACGTGCCAGTTCGCGCCGCAACGCCAAATAAGGAGGGTGCTGAGGTGCGAGTGTGCTGAGGGTGGACACGAGAGAGTCAGCGCCGTTTTGCTTGATGGCGCCATATAGATTCACTTCAGCGATGTCGGGCTCGGTTCGGGGCTTCAACGTTTCCTGATCCAGGTATCCGCGCGCCAGGTGGGTCGCCGCCAGCTGCCAGGCGTCGGCCAGGGCAGCGTGCTGGGCGTTTTCCGAAAGCGCTTCGATACCTTCAAGGCCATATGCCTCTACAGGGAGGCCGTGTTCCGACATTCTCCGGATCGCCGCGATCAGGATGGATGCCTCAGCAACCTGTGCACTTTCTTGTAAATCTGCTTCAGGTTCTGCGCCTGACGCGCCGATTGCGTCCGCGGGCGCCGGTTGAGGAGAGGGAGGCGGCAGCTGCGCGCAGCTTGAAACACAGATGGTCAGCGCCGCGCAGAGTGCAGCCGTCGGGCCAATCCGCCGAATTCTCATGTCTTTGGCTCCGGAGAACTGTGAACTGTGTCAGAAGCGGTTTTTCAGCGAAATCACCTTGGTGATCAGCTTGGCTTCCTCTTCTGTAATGGTGAGAAGGCCGATCAGTTTTTCGAGAAATTCCGCTTCGGACGGCACGAGCACGCCGTCGGCGAGGGCAATGTCGAGACAATGCGCAAAAACAGCGAGGTGCATGTCCTTGGGCAGGGCCTCGCAAGCCTCGGCCAGCCAGTCCGGCCGGTCTGCCCGTCGCTTGAGAACGATCCTGTTAACTTGCGCCAGTTCATTCTGGTCGAGGTTTTTCAGGGTACGTGAACGGTGCGAAAGCGCGCGAATTTCCTCCTGTTCCTGCTCGGCGATCCGGCCATCGGCAAATGCGGCGGACAGGATGAGGCAAAGGAAAGCTTCGGGAATGCTCCAGTCATTGGGGTGGTCCGGGAACTCGGTGACCAGTTCCTGCATGCTGAATCCCGATTTCTTGTCGGCAGTGATCGGACCAAACAGGGCCTGAGAGTTGTCTTGTGGATCGCCCATTGGCGTATACTCCTGCTGCGATAACTACTGGGGCAAACGGTAAGGTCAGTCCGGACGTACTGGCGCGGGCACCGGCGGCCAGGCTTCAACATCCGATTTAAGTTTTGCGAGCTTGTCCCGCCGGTCCGCCAGGGCGGTAATAACATCATCCAGCCACTCAACATTGTCCGGTATTTCCTTCAAGCGGCTTGGAGCGTTTGCCCGGCTTGGCTGTGCCAGAAGATCCGCAATATCCTGTTCGAGCGCCTTGGACTGTTGCTGCAACTGAACGATGCTTTGGAAACCGGCATAACTGGCGATGGTTTGCTGCTGTTGTGCGATTACCTGGTCCCGGTTCGTGACTTGGGTTTCCAGGTTTTTCATCTCGGCGGCTTGCGCTGTCAGCTGCTGGTCGGCCTCGGCCAGTTGAGTGCTCGTGTTTGAAAACACCATGAACAACGCAACCACCGCGGCGGCAAGGACACCCGCAAGGAAAATGACCATGATGAGCAGCCGGGCCTGTCCGCGTTTTGCTTCCTTCACCTGGCTGGACAAGGCCATCATGTCGTCATGGGTCGGCACGGACTGGAACACTTGCATGTCCGAATTGTCGGGAGATTGGACTGTTGGCACCGTCATACCCTGTTTTCCTCGTTCTCAATGTTCGTGGACGTCAGGAGCATTTCAGGACTCCGTAGTGACCATAGAAGGCGTTCAGATCATTCCAGACCGGATCCTGTGGACCAAGCGTAATTTCGCGATTGCAGCGCTGAACGACCATCAGACCCTGTTGCAGTCTGGCCGCGATTTCGACATCCGCCTGCAAATCGTCAAACCGGACCACACGTTCGCGCTCCGGAGCATCTGCCAGGGATTCCTGTCCTTGCGTGAAAGCGGTCTCGGCGGCCCGCAGGACACTGCGCCACTGGGTCTGGGAGGCCAGGTTGTAAGCGCTGACATCCATTGATTGGGCTTGTTTCAGGAAGAACATGCCTCGCAGGAGGCTCGCTTCGGGCGTGCCCGTGTCAGGGCAGCGGGCAAGGCCGCTGCCGTTCTTTGCACTGTTGCCGCCCCGGAGAATGGTCGCAAGGCAGGCTTGCCGGTTATACGCCCACGTGCGTGCGTTCAATGAAACAGCGCGTTCCGCATGATCGAGCGCGCTTTTCTGCCAGCCGGTGGGGTGTGTGATCGTCTCGGCGACGCTCATCATATAGTTGGCTTCGGCGGCCTGCGTGCCAATCAGGCCATTCTCAGCGGCGCGCAGCGCGGCGAGTGCAGCCGGGAAGTTGCCGTTGTCGAACTCCTTCCGTCCGATTTCGTAGCGCACTTCGGCGGAGACATTTCCTTCGGCGTTGGCCTGATTGAGGGTTTGCAGCGCCAGGTCTGGCTGACCGCATGCGTCATAAGCTTCTGACAGAGAGAGGATCGTTGTTACTTTATCTGCGCCGGTCAGTCCGGAGACGGCGACCTTGTAGGCTGGGATAGCAAGCGTGCATTGTCCGGTGTCGCCATAGGCATCCCCCAGCAGGGCATAGCGGGCTGGAGTAGGCATCAGATTGATTGCTTCCTTCAGGGCGCTCGCGGCGCGTTCTGCAAGCGCCTGGCGCTCTTCGGATCCCGGTCTGCCCGATGTATGTGCCAGCGCCATCAACGATATGCCGAGCGCTTCAAGGTCTTCGGCGCGTTCGGCTGCTGTTCCGGATGCAGACAATGTCACCGCATTTTCATAGGCATCTACAGCGCTCTCAAGATAGGTGCGAGCGCCCGACGGATCCCGCTTCGCAAGCGCCTGGTAGATCGAACCCATCCCCCGGTAGGCAGGCAGTTCGAGCCGGTCAGTCTTGAGCGTGCTGCGATAGTCTGTAATCGCACCAAGCGAGGCTTCTATGGATGGTGGAGGATCGGCTTTCGCCAGACCTTCCCTGACGCGTTCAGCTCGCTCGAAGGAAATTTCTGCGAGTCTGTCCGACGCGGATGCGGCGTAGGCAGGGCATTCGCTGACAAGGCGCCTCAGGTCTTCGACGTAAAGAAACTCCCGCTCGCGGCCGATATCGCTGTTCACGCGCCAGCGTGCATCCAGGATTTCACAGCCGAGACGCGCGGCTTGAGGGGCTTCCGAAACGGGAGGGATGTCGACAGTCAACGACGAGAGCAGGGCCGCGGCATCGGTCAGGCAATTGGTGCGCGTTCCACAGCTTGCATTGGTGGTGCCGCTGTTGGCGACGCTGCGCAGCGCGCGGCTGCGTTCAAGCGTCCGGCGAAGCATGAATTGTTTGTTCGTTGCGATCTGTGCCGCGCTGCCGGTCAGGCTGATTTGATTGTCCTGCTGTGAGGCCAACGACTGGTCGAGCAGGCTGAGGGCGGTCTGACTGCAGGCGCCGGCTGTAGGGCAAAGCGCATTGGCTGTCCCCACTTCGGCGAGTGCATTATAGGCGCTGGCCGCATTGAAATAGGCGCTGGCCCGCTCGATCCCGCTGCGGGCAGGGTCTCCAGCTGCAGAGTTGCCACCGCAGGATTGCGCCATTCTTTCCGCATCAGAAACAGGAACCGAGATGGAGCGATCAAAACAATCGCTCAATTCCGACCAGGGCTTTGCCGCGTCTGGCGCTGGCGTGCCCGTCGGCGCTGCAGACGTGCAACTGACGACCGATAGTATGCCCAATGCGCCGAGCGGCGCGGCCCAGATTTTTCTGAACAGGGTTGTTTGTGCCGTCATTGCCTCACCCACCAAATCTCAGCAGTCTTTGCCTTGTGCGGCAGCCTAGTTGAATGCCGCCTCGTTCTACAGCCACAATTAACCATAACACCTCAGATGCCGCCGGTCATGTGGCCTTCCATGCCCGAGAGCGGGTGCAAGAATTATTGTACAGGAGTCGGCCTGCCACCGAGGCCGAATGTGCGCGGTGCTTCGACGCAGAGACTATTGGATCCTGGAAAAGGAAGGGCCCGTTTCCGGCAGGAAACGGGCCTTTTATCAGTGCATCGGTTCGCGGGAAATCAGGTGCGCTTTTCGTTTTCCAGCTTTCGAGTCATGCCCTGGATCTTTTCAATGAGGGCTTGGGCCGATCCGTTCGTCCGGTCGAGCAGGGCCAGGAACTGCGCGCGCTGTTCAATGCCGAGCCAGATAAGGTTTCCGTCAAGGTTCAGGGCAACATCGACAACCTGGTATTGCCCGTTGCGCAGCAGCACCCGCCAGCGGACGTCCATATCCTTGCCGTCGTCGCGGCGAATGACCGTGTTCACGATGGAATCGGTATCGGACCGGTCGACTGAGTCTTTCACGACCACAGCCTCCCCCCGGTATGCATCGAGTTCGTTCTCGTAAACGGCGAGGGCGTAATCCCGGAACACTTTCTGGTAATCTGCAAGTTCGGTTTCATTGAACCGGCGAGCATATTTGCCGATCGCAAAATTCGCGACTGCCCTCATGTCCGTGAATTCGTCCATGTAAGCATTGAATTTTTTTGTGCGTTCGTCCGCATCGAGAGACGGGTCGTTTAGGGAAGCGAGCACTTCGCTGGCGTTCTTCTGAACATACGCTTCGGTTTTTGCGTCCGCGGCAGCCGGAAGCGCCAGCGCGGTGAGCGCAGCGAGGGCGATTGCGGGGGTCACAAGGCGTTTCACGGGGCGGGCTCCTGCTTCAGTCGTGTCTGCTTGGCTAATCGTCAAATTCGTCAAAATCTGGGAGATCTTCGTACAAATCTGACTCATCCTCGGGACGACCATTACGGATCTCAGCCTGACGCTGAGATGAATAAATACGGCGAAGGGCCACATAAGGTTCCGGTTGGGAGTTCAGCTGCTCGATCTGGTCTTCAAGCGCGACGCGAGCGTTCAGGGCCGACAGAACGCCCCGGCCGACGGCAATTTTGTCGTCCAGGTCCGCATCCCCATCGAATTCCGTCCAGGTCAGCGGATCAATTGCGCGGTCCACGCCCGAACCGAACAGATCGCGCGGCGTGGTTGGCCCCATGACGGGCATGACCAGGTAAGGGCCGCTATCGACGCCCCAAACAGCAAGGGTTTGGCCAAAGTCTTCAGAATGCGGCTCCAGGCCCAAATGGTTCGCAGCATCCCAGAGGCCCGCAATGCCGACCGTCGTATTAACGGTGAAGCGAATGAATGTGTCGCCCGCGCGGGCGGGTTCCGCCTGCAGCACGTCGTTCACGAAAATGACAGGGGCACGAAGATTGCGCAGAAAATCACCGATACGATCGCGGGCGAATTCCGGAGTCACCGTTTTATATACGCCAGCCGCCGGCCCGAGGGCGTACTTGTCCACCCCATTGTTGAATGCGAACATCTGACGATTGAAGCCTTCATAGGGGTCGGCAACAGCACCGGGGCCTGCAGGCTCCGATGGGGTTGAAGCGCACGCGCCCAATGTGAAGAAGGCCACCGCGGTGGCCGCAATTCGAACGTTCATGATTGCGATTTCCCGTTTCTTGGACCGGTACATGGTTACTTCCCCCAAATGACGCAACTCACACTTACGTAATACCAATTACATGCGACTATGCTGCAACAGCGACAAGGTTCCTTGCAAAACGTATAAAAGAATGTTTATACGATCTTCATGAGCGAGCGATTTGACCTTACGCTGGAGCGGCTGCGAGCGGCCGGAGAGCCGACGCGCCTGCGTATTCTGGCGCTTCTGCGTGAACGTGACCTTTCCGTCGGCGAAATTGTGCAGATTCTTTCCCTGAGCCAGCCGCGGCTGTCTCATCACCTGAAGGCGCTTACAGGCGCCGGGCTGGTTGAGCGCTTGCCGGAAGGATCATTTGTTTTTTACCGGGCAGCCAGCCAGGGCGATGGCCGGGTGTTCCTGGATTCATTGTTCGGACAGCTGGGAGATAAAGTGCCTGAGCTGTTGCGGGATGCCGAGAGGCTCGACGAAGTCAGCGCGTCTCGGGCCGCGTCCGCGCAGGCCTATTTTTCGTCCGTGGCCGACAATTGGGATGCGATTCGAACGCTTCACTATCCGAACGAGGCGATCGAGCAGACCCTTCTGGATATTGCCGGGCCGGGACCGTTTCGCCGTGTTGTGGATTTCGGAACGGGGACGGGGCGGATGCTGGCCTTGTTTGCCCCGCGTGCAGCGGAAGCTGAAGGGATTGATCTCAGCCATCACATGCTGACGGTCGCCCGCGCCAATCTGGAGCGTGATGGCAGTCCTGTCGCGCGCGTCCGTCAGGGAGATGTTACGGCGGTGCCTTTCGAGGATGCCTCTGCCGACCTCGTGATCATCCATCAGGTCCTTCACTATGTGGATGCGCCAAATCGGGTGATTGCAGAAGCCGGTCGCATCCTTCAGCCCGGTGGGCGGCTCCTGATCGTGGATTTCGCGCCGCATGAGCTCGAATTTCTCCGGACCGAGCATGGCCATCACCGGCTGGGCCTTTCACCAGACGCCATGGAGGGCTGGGCTGCCGCGGCCGGACTGAAACTATCCAAACCGCGGGCCTTCGCCCCGCCGCCTGAGAACGACCAGGGTCTGACAGTCCATATCTGGACCGCTGAAAAGCCCGCAGACGCGCAGGAGTCCGCCGCATGAGCACCTCTACGCCCCATGTTTCTTTCGAATTCTTCCCGCCCAAGAGCGACGCCATGGCAAACCGCTTGTGGGACACCGTCCAGCGGCTGGAGCCGATGGCGCCGGACTTCGTATCTGTCACCTATGGCGCCGGTGGCTCGACCCGGGAACGCACGCACGAAACCGTCAAACGCATCGCGCAGGAAACCAGCCTCAAACCGGCCGGGCACCTGACGTGTGTGTCTGCGACGAAGGCGGAGGTTCTGGCGGTTGCGGAGGAGTATTGGCAGGCGGGCGTAAAGCATATCGTGGCGCTGCGAGGCGATCCGCCTGCGGGCATGGGCGCGGCGTTCGAAGTGCACCCGGGTGGCTTCCGGGATTCGGTGGACCTGGTGAGGGGCCTACGCGAGCACCGCCCTGAGCTCGGAAAATGTTTCGAGATTTCAGTGTCCTGCTACCCCGAACTCCACCCGGAAAGCCAAGGCTGGGACGCGGAGATCGCCTTTCTCAAGGCCAAGCAGGATGCGGGCGCTGACCGGGCGATCACGCAATTCTTCTTCGAACCGGAGACCTATCTGAACTTCCTGGACAAGGCCCGCGCGGGCGGCGTGACCATGCCTATCGTGCCCGGTATCATGCTTCAGGCGAACTTCCGCGGACTACAGCGGATCAGTGGCCTCTGTGGCGCGACTATACCGGACTGGCTGGCGGACCTGTATGACGGGCTCGATGATGACGTTGAGACCCGCGAACTGGTCACAGCGAATGTCGCGGCAGACCTTTGCCGCAAGCTGGCCGAACAGGGCGTCGAGAACTTTCACTTCTACACGCTGAACCGGGCAGGGCTGGCCCTGTCCACCTGCCGACTGCTCGGCCTGAAACCTCACCCCGCAAAGGCGGCCTGACCGATGTCTGCTTCCCCAATCCACATAACGATGGTCACGCTCGGGGTCTCCGATGTGCAGGCCGCAGCGACCTTCTATGAGAAGCTCGGCCTGAAACGTTCGCCAGCCTCGCAGGACGCCGTCGTGTTCTTCGACATGGGCGGTGTCGCGCTTGGCCTGTATGGCCGGGAACCGCTGGCCGAGGATGCCGGCGTGCTGCCGCGAGGCGAAGGCTTCCGGGCTGTCACGCTGGCCTGGAACCAACCTGACGAAGAAGCGGTCGACGACGCGATCATCCGGGCAATCGAAGCAGGCGGCCAGTTGATCAAGGCTGCGAAGAAAGTCTTCTGGGGTGGGTATTCCGGTTACTTTGCAGACCCCGACGGCCACCTCTGGGAAGTCGCATACAACCCACATTCGCCCGTGCGCGAAGACGGAACCATGGAGCTTTAGATGACCAGGCAGGAACGGATTGCGGCCCTCAAGGCGGCTGCGAAAGAACGCATCCTCATTCTCGACGGCTCCTGGGGCGTGATGATCCAGCGGCGCGGCCTGGACGAGGCCGATTATCGCGCCGACCGCTTCACGGAGGCGAAGTATCCGGGGCAGATGAAGGGGAATAATGACATCCTCTGCATCACCCGGCCGGACATCGTGACCGATCTTCACAACGCTTATTTCGAAGCCGGAGCAGACATTTCCGAAACCAACACGTTCAGCGCGACCGTCATCGCACAGGACGATTACAAGCTGGATGCAGACTCCGTTCGCGACATCAATCTTGAGGGCGCGCGCCTGGGACGGGCGGCAGCCGATGCGTGGACGGAGAAGGAGCCGCACAAGCCGCGCTTCCTCGCAGGCTCTATCGGTCCGCTGAACAAGATGCTGTCCATGTCGTCCGACGTGAATGATCCGGGTGCCCGGTCTGTCACCTTCGATGAGGTATACGAGGCCTACCGCCAGCAAATCCAGGCGTTGAACGAGGGCGGTGTGGATCTCTACCTGATCGAGACGATCACCGACACGCTGAACTGCAAGGCCTGCATCAAGGCAATCATGGACCTTGAAGCCGAAGGCATGGAGAAGCTGCCGATCTGGATTTCCGGCACCATCACCGACCGCTCCGGTCGCACATTGTCGGGCCAGACGGTGGAAGCCTTCTGGAACTCGGTCCGCCATGCAAAGCCATTTGCCATCGGGTTCAATTGCGCCCTCGGCGCAGACCTGATGCGTCCGCACATCGCGGCCCTGTCGCGTGTGGCCGACACATTGGTCGCGGCCTATCCGAACGCCGGATTGCCAAACGAGATGGGTCAGTATGACGAACAACCGGAGCAGACCTCCGGCGCCGTCGGCGGCTGGGCACAGGATGGGCTGGTCAATATTCTTGGCGGCTGCTGTGGCACGACGCCGGAGCATATCGCCGCCATAGCCAAGGCGGTGGACGGCGTGAAACCACGCGACCCGGCCCCGGAGAAGCACGCGATGCGCCTTGCGGGGCTAGAGCCGTTCGAAGTCGCAAGCTGAGGGCGCTGCAATGGGAAAGACCTATGACAAGCTGGATGACCGGCTAATCGAATTCATTCGCAAGCAGAAGATGTTCTTTGTTGCGACGGCTCCGTTGAGTGCGGGTGGACATGTCAATATGTCGCCCAAGGGATATGACAGCCTTATAGTGCTGGGGCCGGACGAAGTCGCGTATCTGGATCTTGGAGGATCCGGCATTGAAACGCAGGCGCACGTTCAGGAGAATGGACGCATCACCATCATGTTCTGCGCTTTCGAAGGGGCGGCGAACATCCTGCGCCTGTATGGACGGGGAGAAGCGGTTGACTTTGATCATCCGGATTTCGAACGGATGCTGGCCCTGTTCCCTGGCTATGACCGGGCGCGCGCAATTATTCGCGTGAAGCTGACGCGTATTCAGGACAGCTGCGGCTGGGGCGTGCCTTTCTACGAATTCAAGGGTGAGCGGGACCAACTACGCCGCTGGGTCGACAAGATTGAGGTCGAGACCGAATGGCGTGAGCGCCGATACCAGCGCAATGCGGAAAGTATTGATGGGCTGTCAGGCCTCAAGGGGGCGGGCAAATCATGAGCGCAAATGCGCGACCGGCTGCGGGAGGTGATCTGTTCGTCTTCTATGGCCTGCTGAAACTCGGCGCTGCCGGGCAGCCTGCCGAC
>QGCX01000109.1_pt1 | contig 18087 bp, 16 predicted proteins | sample 4708031 | NCBI WGS metagenome assembly QGCX01 (sample SAMN08941163, study PRJNA450518) | Sediment metagenome, whole genome shotgun sequencing project. | reverse complement strand
CCCCACCGGCGACCAAAATTTGCTCACGAATCAAATCGTAGTCCACTACTTGTTCTGTAATCGGGTGCTCTACCTGGATACGGGTGTTCATCTCCATAAAGTAGAAGTTTCGGTGTTTGTCCACCAAAAATTCAATGGTACCTGCTCCTTCGTATTTGATATATTCAGCTGCTTTTACAGCCGCTTTCCCCATGTCTTCGCGGAGTTTGTCCGTCATAAATGGAGAAGGTGTTTCTTCGGTAAGCTTCTGGTGCCTACGTTGCACGGAGCAGTCCCTTTCGGATAAGTGGCAGGCCTTTCCATACTGGTCACCTACAATTTGGATTTCGATATGGCGAGGTTCTTCAATCAACTTTTCCATGTACATACCACCATTGCCAAAGGCGGCGGTAGCTTCGTTTACGGCACTGTTGAAGTTTTTCTCCATTTGATCTTCGGACCAAATGGCACGCATTCCTTTTCCACCACCACCGGCAGTTGCCTTGATCATTACCGGATAGCCCATTTTTTTTGCCTCTTTTCTGGCATGGTCAACATCTTTCAACAATCCTTCGGAACCTGGCACGGTAGGAACACCAGCTTTCTTCATGGTTTCTTTGGCGGTTGCCTTATCTCCCATTTTATCGATTTGATCACCAGAGGCACCAATAAATTTGATGTCGTGCTCTGCACAAATCTTAGAGAATTTGGCATTCTCGGAAAGGAATCCGTATCCTGGGTGAATGGCATCGGCGTTGGTGATTTCCGCTGCGGCTATGATATTAGGAATCTTTAAATAGGATTCACTACTGGGTGCTGGACCTATACAAACGGCCTCATCAGCAAACCGAACATGAAGGCTTTCCTCATCGGCCTTGGAGTAAACGGCCACGGTTTTAATGCCCATTTCCTTGCAGGTTCTTATAATCCGCAAGGCTATTTCTCCCCTATTTGCAATCAATATTTTTTTAAACATAGAACACAATCTTAATTTCTGAATTCTAAATTTTAAATGGTTTTAAGCAACAGGAATTGCGGCTTAAAATTTATCACTTAAAATTCACTACGATGGGTCTACTAAGAATAACGGTTGGTCAAACTCAACAGGCGAGGAATCATCAACCAATATCTTAACTATTTTTCCTGAAACTTCTGATTCAATATCGTTGAAAAGTTTCATTGCCTCAATCACACAAAGAACATCGCCTTGGTTGATGGTTGTACCAACCTCAACAAAAGGTGGTTTGTCCGGAGATGGTTTTCTGTAGAATGTTCCTATGATGGGGGATTTGATGGTTATATATTTCGAATCATCATCAGCCTTTTTGGAGTCAGATGGTGATGCGGCGGCTTCTTGGGTTGCTGCTGGTACCGGTGCTGGTGCAGCAGCTGTTGGCGCTTGAGCTACAGGTATTTGCTGAACAATTGTAGTTTCTGGCGCGTTGGAGTCATTGCTTCCCGTTCGAATGGTGATCTTAATGTCCTCCATTTCCAACTTCACCTCGCTGGCACCCGATTTGGCTACAAACTTGATTAAACTTTGAATTTCCTTAATGTCCATGGAATATAATTTAGTTAGTTGTGTGATTAAGAATTATAGGCCCATTTTAAATAAATGGAACCCCATGTAAAACCTCCACCAAAAGCGGCGAAAATGATATTATCTCCTTTCTTTAGTTGCTTTTCGTAATCGTAAAGCAATAAGGGCAATGTTGCAGAAGTGGTGTTTCCGTACCGGTCAATATTGATCATAACCTTTTCGGGTTCGACACCCATCCTGTTGGCTGTTGCGTCAATAATACGTTTGTTGGCCTGATGAGGCGCCAGCCATTGTACATCTTCTTTAGTAAGGTTGTTTCGCTCCATTATAAGTGCGGATACATCAGCCATATTGGAGACTGCAAACTTAAAAACAGATTTACCATCTTGAAAGACATAATGTTGTTTATTCTTTACGGTTTCTTCGGATGCGGGCAAAATTGAACCTCCTGCATCAATCTTTAAAAACTGTCGGCCAATTCCATCGGAACGTAGATACTCATCCTGTAATCCCAACCCTTCTTCATTAGGCTCAAAAAGAACCGCTCCGGCACCATCTCCAAAAATAATACACGTGGTTCTATCGGTGTAATCTATTATGGACGACATTTTATCTGCACCTATAAGCAGTACTTTCTTGTACCTCCCAGATTCTATATAACTAGCGGCTGTTGACATTCCATATAAAAAACTGGAACACGCTGCTTGTAAGTCGTAAGCAAAAGCGTTTACCGCGCCAATTTCCGAAGCAACATATGCCGCTGTAGCTGCAACGGGCATATCTGGAGTAGCGGTGGCAACTAGCACAAAATCTATTTCGGAAGCTTCAATGCCTCTTTTTTGAAGCAAATCTTCCGCAGCTTTGATTGCCATAAAAGATGTTCCTGCGTTCTCTTCTTTTAAGATTCTTCGCTCCTTGATCCCTGTTCTTGTGGTAATCCACTCGTCGTTGGTATCCACCATGGTTTCCAATACTTTGTTGGAAAGAACAAAATCTGGAACGTACCCTCCTACAGCTGTTATTGCTGCTGTTGTTTTCTTCATTTTTAGCCTCTCTTTATTGTCAAAAACATTCAAATTTGACCCAAAAGCGGTGAAAATTAGTCATTTTATATGACTTTATAGTCAAAATTAACCGATTTTGGGTGTTAACATGGGCCCATAAAAAAACTCCCGTTAAAAATTGAACGGGAGTTGCTTTATTTTAAGGGATTTGCGGTTATGCCGCAGCTTCCTCTTCTGTTTTGTCAATCAAAACTTGACCTCTGTAATACAATTTGCCTTCGTGCCAGTGTGCTCTGTGGAACAAGTGCATTTCACCTGTAGTTGAGTCTTTGGCGATTGTTGGCGCAACTGCTTTGTAGTGGGTCCTTCTTTTGTCCCTTCTGGTTTTTGATGTTTTTCTTTTAGGATGTGCCATTATAAACCTATTTATCCGTTAGTAACTTTTTTAAATCGTCCCATCTGGGATCTGTTTCTTCTAATGATTTTGTATTCTCTTTTGGCTGTAACTCTTCAAGTTTGTCCAAAATTTCCGATTGTAACGTGCCATCCTCAACTCCAGGGTGAACCCTTTTTTGTGGAACGGCCAGCACCAACATTTCATAAATGTATTGTGCAATATTGAATTGGTGCTCTCCATGTGGAATGACCAAGATTTCATCATCTTCATCATTATACTCTTCGCCAAACTTGACGACTAGTTTTAAATTGGAATCGATAGGCTGATCAAAAGGCTCACCTGTCAAATCACAATCCACATTTACTGTACCCTTCGCTTCAATCTGAAGTTCCATCATGGTGCTCATTTTTTCCAAAACAGCATCAATTCGAACGGAAGCTCCGTTAAATTCTTGGTAGTCAAAAGATTCAAAGAACGCATCATCAATTTCGTACACAAATTTATGTTTTCCCAACTTCAGACCTGAAAAAGGGATAAAAAACTCTTTCAGCTTCATCATTTCTACACTTAAGGTTTGTGTACCAGCCTTTAAAGGCGGGTGCAAAGATACTACTAATTTACAAAACTGCAATTCTTGCTCCAACAAATATCCAAAAAGCAGTTAACTTTTTAGCCTCCACGCTTAATTTTCTGCTTCTGAAGGGGATTTTTGGTCAGTTCCAAATACTCAGTTCTGTTTCTGAATATTTGCATTGCAGTAAATACGGCTTCCTTAAAAGAACTCTCGTCCGCCTTGCCTTTTCCGGCAATTTCATAGGCTGTTCCATGGTCTGGGGATGTCCGGACCTTGTCCAATCCTGCCGTATAGTTCACCCCTTTTCCAAAGGAAAGAGTTTTAAAAGGTATCAATCCCTGATCGTGATAGGCCGCTAAAATGGCATCAAAGTTCTCATGGCTGTTGGAGCCAAAGAAACTATCTGCTGAATACGGTCCGTACACCAAAGTTCCTTTTGCAAACAATTCGCTAATGGTGGGTTTCATAATTTTATCGTCCTCTTCACCAATAGTTCCACTATCTCCACTATGCGGGTTAATGCCCAGCATAGCGATTTTGGGTCGGCGAATACCAAAATCCATTTTTAGGGATTTTTCCATTGTGGTCACCTTGTCACGAATCAATTTTGGGGTAATGGTCTTGGCAACATCTTTTACCGCAATATGATCGGTAAGCAAACCAACACGTAACGAATTCGTGACCATAAACATCAGGCTTTCACCTTCAAGTTCTTGGGCAAGAAAGTCCGTGTGTCCGGGAAATTTAAAATCTTCGGACTGAATATTGTTTTTGTTGATGGGTGCTGTTACCAACACATCAATCTTGTTTTCTTTTAGAGCAGCAACGGCAGCTTTTAAGGAACGAATAGCAAAATCACCTCCTTCTTTGGTGGCCTGACCGTATTCTATTTTAGGAACTTCCCTCCAAACATTGACAATATTTACCTTGCCTTCCAAAGCTTGTTCGGCATCCCTAACACCATTAAACTTAAGGTCCATTCCCAAATCTTTGATTTGTTGGGAGATGGTTTTATTGGATGCAAATATGATTGGGGTACAAAACTCCAACATTCGCGGGTCTTCAAATGTTTTGAGTGCTACCTCGCACCCAATGCCGTTAATGTCCCCTATGGAAATCCCTAACTTTATTTTTTGCTTTTCCTTCATAAAATGAATGCCGTTATGGCTACTTTTGCATTACAAAACTAGTCAATTAATAAGACACATGTTCACAGGTATCATAGAGACTTTGGGTAAAGTCGAAAAGCTGGAAAAAGATGGTGGAAATCTGAACATCACTATCGCTTCGGATATTACTTCGGAATTGAAAATAGATCAGAGTGTGGCCCACAATGGGGTATGCCTTACTGTGGTTTCCTTGGATGGTGATAGCTATACCGTGACAGCCATTGAAGAGACTCTAAATAAAACCAATTTGGATGATTTAGAGCTGGGCGATGAGGTAAACTTGGAGCGTGCCATGGTACTCGGTGCCCGTTTGGACGGGCACATTGTTCAAGGGCATGTGGACCAAACCGCGGTTTGTAAATCCGTTGAGGAGAAAGATGGCAGTTGGATCTATGGTTTTGAATATGACCCCAAACTCAATAATGTGACCATTGAAAAGGGATCCATCACCGTAGATGGAGTGAGTTTAACCGTGGTAGATTCTCAAAAGACCAGTTTTAGCGTAGCGATTATTCCTTATACCCATGAGCATACTCGTTTCCATACCTACAAAGCAGGTACAAAGGTGAATTTGGAGTTTGATGTGGTTGGGAAATATGTTTCCCGCTTATTGGAGTTGAGAGGGTAAAGGCTCACTAGAACACATTCCGCATACCACGCCATACTTTTAAAAGGACAAAGGCGGCCACTACCACCAAAACGGTAAGCCCTAGGGCTAAAGGATAATTACCATAAATCCAGTTTCCAGTAGCGAAAAGGCATCCATACACCAAAATACAGCCTACAATCATGGCCAAAACTCCTGAAGGAACGGACCACTTGGCATTTTCATCTTCCAAAGAAACTCCTTCGGCCTTCGCTTCTGCATGAATCTTGTTCCACCCTGGACCTCCTGGTTTTGTGATTTTGTAGAATCGGTACAACACCTTATTTTCTTCAGGTTTGGTCAAAAATGTGGTTGCCAACCAAAGTATGGTGGTTATAAGTACGACCAATGGAAATTTGCTCCAAGTAGGAAAAGGTGCTCCTTCTGCCAAAAAGAGGACGTCTTCATACTGCCAAAACAAAATAGAGATTATACCAGATGAGAACATGGCAACAATTTCGCTCCATGCATTGATACGCCACCAGAACCAACGCAACAAAAAGATGAGTCCTGTTCCCGCTCCAAACATGATGATTATATCGAACAACTGGGTAGCATTATTGAGCTCTAAAGCGAACAAGCTGCTTAAAATCATCAGCACAACGGTGGAAATCCTTCCCACATTAACCAACTCTTTTTCCGATGCATTCTTGTTTACTTGCTGTTTGTAAAAATCATTTACAATATAAGAGGAACCCCAGTTGAGGTGGGTTGAAATGGTTGACATATAGGCCGCTCCCAAGGAAGCCATCACCAGACCCAACAAACCTGTTGGCAATTTGGTCAACATGGCGGAATAGGCCAAATCATTTTTAAGGATGTTTTCGGGCACATTGGGAAAGGCTTGACGAATACTCTCCAAATCTGGAAAGACCACGATGGAGGCCAATGCCACCAAAATCCATGGCCAAGGCCTTAGCGCGTAGTGCAATATGTTGAAGAAAAACGTTGCTCCAATAGCGTGATTTTCATTTTTCGCGGCCAACATTCTTTGCGCAATATAGCCACCACCACCTGGTTCCCCACCAGGATACCAAGCACTCCACCATTGCACTGCCAATGGTATAATCAACAAACCAATTAAAGCATCGGTATCGGAGAAATCTGGAAGAATTGACATTTTTTCCTGCACTTGGGCATTGGCAAAAATACTATCCAGACCACCTACTTCCGGCATATTCACTAAATAGACCGCAGCTCCAATAGCACCGCCCATGGCAACAAAAAACAGAAGAAAATCTGTATAGACTACCCCTCGAAAACCACCGACTGCACTAAATATTACCGTAATGGTACCTCCCAGCAGCACGGTTTCAACGGGTTCCAAACCAAGCATTACCTGTCCAATTTTAATGGCAGCTAAAGTAACGGCCGACATGGCCATTACATTAAAGACCACACCTAAATACAACGAGCGAAACCCTCTTAAAAAATGAGCAGGCTTTCCTCCATATCGCAGGTCATAAAACTCCATATCGGTGGAGACGTTGGATTTCCTCCAAAGTTTGGCATACACAAAAACCGTAAGTAAACCTGTTAGCAAAAAGGCCCACCATCCCCAGTTTCCCGATACCCCGTCGGTACGAACAAAATCGGTTACCAAATTGGGAGTGTCCGTGGAGAATGTAGTGGCTACCATAGAAAACCCTAAAAGCCACCAAGGCATGCTACGACCAGATAAAAAGTATTCTGCTGTGTTTTTTCCTGATTTTTTGGAGACATAGATTCCGATAAAAAGGACTATGGCAAAAAACCCAAAAATGATGATGTAATCTAAAAGTTCTAGTTTCATTTGTTTAGTTTGGCTGGAGTTAAAGATAGGTTTTTTGGGTTACTTTTGTGAATTAGTAAAAAGTCTTCATGTTTCTTTCCACTTTCTCAGATATTTCTGTTGCCGCATGGACCATGGCAGCTACCGCCGCCTTTTTAATGGGGGTTTCAAAAGCGGGACTGAAAGGCATGTCCATTTTTAATGTGACGCTAATGGCGTTGGCTTTTGGATCTAGGGCCTCTACCGGTCTTTTTATTCCCTTGCTTATTGTGGGTGATATCTTCGCAGTGGCCTATTACAACCGGCATACCCAATGGAAGTACATTATTAAGTTTCTTCCTTGGATGATTCTCGGGATTCTTGTGGGGGTTTTAATCGGAAAAGATCTTCCCGAACGTGAGTTTAAATGGGGAATGGTGGTCGTTATATTTATCAGTTTGGGAATGTTGATTTGGTGGGACCGAAGGAAATCTAAAAAAGTGCCCACCCATTGGTTGTTTTCCGGTTCTATGGGAATTTTTGCAGGTATATGCACCATGATCGGAAATCTCGCCGGAGCTTTCACCAATATTTTCTTTTTGGCAATGCGGTTGCCCAAGAATGAATTTGTAGGTACGGCGGCTTGGCTATTTTTTATCACCAATCTGTTTAAGCTCCCCTTTCATGTTTTTGTATGGAAAACAATTTCGGTGGAAAGCCTTCTGATTAACTTACGATTATTGCCAGCCATTGGTGCTGGACTGATTTTGGGTGTCTTTTTGGTGAGAAAAATCAACGAAAAAAATTACAAACGCTTTATTTTGATTGTGACGGCAATCGGAGCTGTTGCGATTCTTTTTAGGTAAGACAAAAAATGTATTCAAATAAAAAGCCGCATCAATTTGATGCGGCTTTCCTTTATCCACTAATATGCTTTTTGCTATTCCGAAGCACCGTCGTAAATCGCATTAAAAATCAATTTGTAGGTGCCACGTGGCTGCGCTCTAAACTGTGGACGGAACGCAAACAAGATGGCAGAGCCTTTTCCGTATTTAGCTTTAACCATTGCCGGTTTTTTGGCTATAAACTTATCTTCTCCCATGGCCCAACCGCTCATCAATAGGTCTTTGGCAGCATAGGAGGCAATTACTTCAACTTCGGGTGCGGGGGCATCTTTAATGTCCTCTTCACCACCTTCACCTGATTTTCTCTGTTTGTCAATAGTAAAAGCCCTACTTCTATTAAAGGATACTGCAACAGTATCTTTCATACCAAAAGCCAATGGATGCGAAGTATCCACACCAGCTTTGATCAAGGAACCTGGAATAAAGAAATCTTTGCTGTCTGCACCTGCTACGGCATCACTCAAGGGCAGTCCAAATTGTTCGATAACAAAATTACTAGCGGCGTCAAAGGCTATCAAAGTTCCACCTTCGTTTACATAGTCACTAAGAGCAACCGAACCTTTAAGGCCAATTCCCCCTGTGAACTTTTCTGGCATGCTTAAATTGCTGTGTCCATGCAAAATGGAACTTGGTCTTTGTGATGGAATAATAATCGCATCATACTGTGAGAGATCTTTAGTTTTGATATCAGCATCGTGCAAGGTATCCATGTCAAACTCGTATTCATCCATTACAAAACGGGTCCATCCTTCGTCCATATTGGCCACCCAAGATTTGTACAAGCCTACTTTAGGCAAATGGATTTTCTTCAACTGTACTTCAGGCTTGGCTGCAAGTCCTGTGAATTCAAGTCCGTACTCATCGGCCAAGGACTCCATCATTTCTTTATCACCAGAAACAATATAAGACCCCGCAGGGAAAGTTACTTTTCCAGCTTTGAATTCAGCCATACTTTTGTGTGCAGTTCCTCCAGCTTTCAAAATTTTGTTTGTGGCGACCACAGAGGCGTTTGTGTTTACACTCAAGGCGTAACCAAAAGAACCATTTCTATTTACATCACCTTCATAATATTTTACAAGACCAGTAACTTTTTCTGTTGGGGCTTTGAATGATTCTGCAATTTTATCCACATTTATTCCCATCTGCATTGGAAGTGTCCATCCGGCTAAATCGTATGGCGTATCCGGAGGACCACCTGGGTATTGAAAACGAGTTGGATAATTTTGTTTTTCCATTAAGTCCAATAAATAAGGCCTGAAAGCTTGTGAAGTATAAATCACATAAGAACCTTCTTCGTATTCTTTTCCGTTTACAGTGAAATCTTTGGTCGCTTTTTCAACTTCAATTCCACCTTGAAGCAATACGTTCACCAAATTTACAGCCTCAAACGAATCCCATTGTTCTTTGCTGATGATGTAAGCGAACAAGTCTTCGGTCTTTCCTTTTTCAACAGCAGATTTACCCATTTTGTATATGTTGTGCAGGTAGTTGCTTTTGCGGTCAGCAGCAAGGTCTAAAGTGGCCCAAGTTGCTGTCAGCATATAATCAACTGCGTCCCTAAAATGGGATTCACCACCTTTCCATGGGTCTGGGTACATAATGTCCGTACCATCTGTTGGCGTACCTCCCGCCACTGTCTTTGGAAGCTTTTCTGGGTCATAGAATCTCGGGGTTGGCGTAGTGTGTCCAGTTTCGGTCAAAATACCGATCATGTTGTGGTAGTAAGGCACCGTACGTCCACCACCGTTCCAGAACATGGTATAAAAGTTGTCTGCAATGGCACCGGGCATATTCTCAAGGGAAAAGCGCTTGGTCATGGCAGAACCTACTTCGCTAACACCTGCAGTGATTGCTGGATGGATTCTTGGGTTTACCGGATCGGCGTAGGGAGGAAGTGAAATCTTTGTCCAAGACGGAGAGGATTGATGGTGATTATAAACAATCTGCGGGTACCATTCGTTGTACAATATTTTGGTAACGTTATAGGTTTCTGGCATTATGTTCATAAACCAGTCCCTGTTGTTGTCGTGACCCATGTAGTAGTGGTATAGAATCGGAGGACGTGAGGTCTCATACGCCGTACCTTGGTTTTTTCGGTACCAGTCCACAACAATGTCTAGCCCATCCGGGTTCATTACCGGCATTAAAAGGGTAATCACATTTTCCCTTATTTTTTGCATTTCTGCCGTTTCGGATGTGGCAAGGGTGTAAGCTAGTTCAGAGGTCATCTGCCCGTGGGCCAGTTCCGTGGAGTGCATTCCACCATCTACCCAAACAATGGCTTTCCCTTCTTGTGAAAGTTTAACGGCTTCTTCGTCGCCAACTTGAACGCGGGCAAGTTTGGTGCTGATATCTTTCCATTTATCGAGTTGAGCCAAGTTTTCTTCCGTGGAGATGAACAAGAGGTACATTTTACGACCTAAAACGGTCTCTCCAATCTCAATTTTTTTAACCCTGTTGGAAGCGGCATCCAATTTGGACAAGTAATCTTCTATTTGGGAATAATCGGCCAATTTGTAATCGGCTCCCACCCTAAATCCATAAACGTCTTCGGGGGAGGGAACATTTTGTGCTACGGAAAACGCAGCGCAAGACAAGGACATCACTACGGAGAGCAGCAATGTTTTGAGGTTTGCTGTTTTAGAAATCATTTTTTGAATTAGTTATAATTTGACTGAAAATTAAGCATTTGTGATGAGGTAATTAAACTCGGGGGTGTTAATAGCAAACCTTTCCCTGCTTTTTGAAAGGTTTTTGATAAATCCCTCCAATTATCATCAATATACCAATGGTGTTCATGCGTTTTTTTTGATTTGGACGTTTTGGTCAATTTGTTGACCCTTACAGACTGCTCCGTGCGTACTTTCCACTATTTCTTTGCATCATTATTAATCAACAAATTAAAAAGTCATGAGTACAAAAAAGAAAGTAGTGGTGTTGATCACCAAAGGATTGGATGACGAAAGAGCATCCGTAGCATGGAGCATTGCCAATGGAGGCATTAAAACCGGACTTGATGTTAGCATCTTCCTAGTAAGTTCGGGTGTGGATTGGGTAAGAAAAGGGGCATTTGAGTATGCGCACCTCAACCCAAAAGATCCCACCATGAAAGCTATGATCGAAACGGTTCTGGAGAACAAAAGTAGGATTATGGTGTGTCCACCTTGTTCGGTAGTAAGAGGCTATACACCGGAAGACCTTATTGATGGAATTGAATTGGTAGGGTCCCCAGCATTGCACAAGTTGATTCTTGAGGGAGCGGAAACCATTTCCATTTAATCTAATTTATTAATCAAAAAATGATTTGATCATGAGCAATACAGTATCAAAAGTCCATTACTCCAAAGAAGTTATAGAACAGATCAAGGTAGATCAACTGGATGGAATCCTTGAGGAAGGCAACTTTACCATAATAGATGTTAGATCTCCACAGGGCATTGAGAGTCAAGGAAGCATTCCAAAAGCCGTCAATATTCCTTTGGATGAGGTTAAAAGCCAGATTGACAAAAGGAACGAAAATCCTGATTCCGTTTTGAACGGCAAAGGTCCTTTCCTTTTTTGCTGCACCGGAGGAGTTATGTCCTATATGGCAGCCATACATGCCCAAGAAAGTGGTATGCAAGGGGTGTATAATCTAGAAGGAGGCCATTCGGCTTGGAAAAACCTAAAAACAGCTTAGCCGGTCCAATAAATTAAGGCAGTGAACGTATCCATCAGCAGTGAAAACAGTGTTGGTGGATTTTACTGTTCTTGGTTACTGCCCTACAGCTTGTGATTTAGTGGTTCGCCAATTGTTGGGTGTTGTTCCGTAGGCGGATTTAAAGCTTCTGATAAAATGGGAATCGCTTTCAAACCCACAATCGTAACAGATTTGCTGAATGGTAAAATCTGTGTTGAGCATAAGTTTTCGTGCTAAATTGAGTCGTTTGGCCATTAACCATTTTGCCGGGGTAGTGCCATATTCCTTTTTAAAATATCTTTTGAAAGTTGAAACACTCTGTCCACATAGTCGGGCATATTCATCAACCTTTAGGTTGTAGATGTATTGCTCTTCCATGATTTGTTCTACCGTAAAACCGGAATTTTGGCCTAAGGTGTACAACAGATTTTTGATATCTCTGTTTTTGGGGTTCATGCAAATGTTCATCAGCATTTCCCGGAATTTAAGCTCAATGATTTTCTGGGGAGTTTTTTCGGGTTGTTTTAGGTAAGAAAAAAAGGATTGGTAAAGAACTTTTAGACTATCGGAGACATCGATTCGATATACAAAATTGGGGTGTTCCAATTTTTGCATTCCAGTGGATTCTTCCCCAATGTCGTTTTCCATGCATCTTTTTATGAAGTCGTCCTTCATAAAAAACATCAATACGCAAAAACTCTCCTCAAAATATTGTTGATTCTTAAAAGCTCCTTTGCGCACAAAAATGGACTGATTTTCTTTGACCAGATATTCGTCGGAGGGCATGATCCATTTTTTCTGACCGTTCAGAACATACACAATGCTATGACACTCGGACCAAGCATCGAAAAGCTCTTCTTTTATAGGGCACTTAAATTCTACGATGAGATAATCTTCACCGATTATTTTATGGTACCCAGGAGTTTCCAAAAAGTGTTTATAAGAATCAAACATTTGTTCTTCAGTGTGTTATCACCTTTCAAGTTACAAAAAATTATGACTCGTTTTTGTGTGTTGACCTCGAATTAATTCCCTTGTTTGAATATTAAGGTGTCATACTTTTGTTTTGAACTATTCAAACCGCATCTTTTTCTAGCTGCAATATTGTAGGGTTAAAATGATGGTTCTGAACATTTAATGTTTAACCTAAATCCGGTTTTTGACGAGATGCTTTTCGTTCTGCAGTCTTTTTTTTCGACTTTAGTCGCTTTTCCTTGGAAGATTTCGTTGGCTTTGTCGGTTTTCGCTTTTTGGGAATGGTAACGGCTTTTTTGAGCATCTCAAAAAAACGTTTTACGACCAAGTCCTTGTTTCGGTGCTGACTTCGGGCTTCATCGCATTGAAGGACCAAAGCACCCTCATTGGTCAGGCGCGATTTTAATTTTAATTGAATCCGATGTTTTTCCCTATCCGAAAGGCCTTCCGATGCTGGAATATTAAAAGTGAGTTCTACTTTGGAAGAAACTTTGTTCACATGCTGCCCTCCGGCACCGCTGCTCCGCATAGCCTTAAACTGGAGTTCCCTATGTATTTGTTTTTTGTCCAACTTGGAGCCTTCTGTTGATGGTTTCCAAAGATACATTAAGAAATATGGTCACTCCTTTTTCCTGCTTTTTCTCGGAGTTGAAAAAGATTATGGTTCCATCATCTGTGGATCCTTCATTTAAATGATGGCTGCCTTTAAAAAAAGAGTTGATCACCTCAACTTTTAGACCAGAGGAATCGGAAAATTTGAATTCATGGGGATATACTAGCACTGACCTTTCAATCTCAGAATAGGATTTTAAAAGCTTCATGGGAACTTGGTTTACCTGTCCAAACATGGATGCCGTGTAGTAGTTGGGAGGGTTGTTGTAAAGATCTCGTGTATTTTGATTGGCGATTATTTTTCCTTCTTCCAAAATTAAGGTGCGTTCCGCAAACGGAAGTACATCACTGGGGTCGTGGCTTGCAGTAAGCACCGTAATGCCTTGTTTTTTGAGGTGCAAAAAGAGATTTCTTCGGAGAGAATTGCGCTTAAAATTATCGATATGGCCAAAAGGCTCGTCCAAAATCAAAATTTCAGGTTCTTGAGCCAATACTCGAGCGAGGGCCACTCGTTGCTGCTGTCCCCCGCTGAGGTATTTTACTTTGGTTTTGGCGTAAGGCTTCATCTCAATTAACTCCAGTAGATCATTGATGCGTTCTTCATGGGTTTCCCGCTCAAAAACAGAGAGAAACTGACCAATGTTCTCTTCAACGGATATGAAAGGCATCAAATCAAAATCCTGTGCCAGATATTTCATGTAGGGCTCACCGGGAACCAAATTAAAGTTAGGCCCAAGAGCTTCAATATCTCCCCAAAAAATGGAACCTTCTTCTACATGGAGCAGACCGTAGATGATTTTTAGCAAGGTACTTTTGCCTGAACCACTTTCCCCCATCAAAGCCACATGCTCACCTGGGGCCACTTCAAAAGAAATGTCCTTTAAAATAGTTTGGTCATGATAACCGAAAGAATCTACGTGAACTTTTAGCATAGAAAAGAAGGGCCACTCAAAATCAGTGGCCCTTTATATGTTTAATCTTTAAATTCTTTGAGCACGGCTTGGTTGGGCAATTCATCAAATCCCATATTAAAAAAGGTAAACCCAAAAATATCGGAATATTGCTCAATGGTTTTGCTTACTGGCGTTCCTGCCCCGTGACCTGCATTGGTCTCGATTCGAATCAGGGTAGGTTGTTCGCCAGCTTGTTTTTCCTGTAATTCTGCAGCAAATTTAAAGCTGTGCGCAGGAACCACACGATCATCGTGGTCTCCAGTAGTTACCAAAGTGGCCGGATACTCAGTTCCTTCTTTTACGTTGTGTACTGGGGAGTAGCCTTTAATATATTTAAACATTTCTTCGTTGTCTTCCGAAGTTCCGTAATCGTAGGCCCATCCAGCTCCTGCGGTAAAGGTGTGATAGCGCAACATGTCCATTACACCCACAGCTGGCAAAGCTACTTGCATTAAATCAGGTCGCTGGGTCATTGTGGCACCAACCAATAATCCACCATTGGAACCACCACGAATGGCCAAATATTCTTTAGAAGTGTACTTATTATCAATCAGGTATTCTGCAGCGGCGATAAAGTCATCAAAAACATTCTGCTTTTGAAGCTTGGTGCCCGCTATGTGCCATTTTTTACCGTATTCTCCACCACCTCTTAGGTTGGGAACGGCATACACACCACCTTGCTCCATCCAAACGGCATTCACAATGCTAAATGAAGGTGTCAAACTGATATTAAAACCTCCATAGCCATAAAGAATGGTAGGGTTTTTACCGTTGAGTTCTGTTCCTTTTTTATAGGTGATGATCATAGGCACTTTTGTGCCATCTTTTGAATTGTAGAACACCTGTTTTGATTCATAATCATCTGGATTAAAATCAATTTGAGGTTTCCAATATTGCTCGTACTCACCCGTTTCCACATTGTATTTGTACAAAGATCCAGGCGTGTTGTAATTGGTAAAGGAGAAATAGAATTCCTTGTCTTCTTTTTTGCCACCAAAACCTCCTGCGCTTCCTACACCTGGCAGTTCCACTTCGCGGACCAAATTTCCTTCATAGTCATACTGAAGTACTTTGGAAATGGCATCCACCATATATTCGGTAAAGAAATAGCCTCCGCCGGTTCCTGCTGTCAATACATTTTCAGTTTCTGGAATCAGGTCTTGCCAATTATCTGGTGTAGGGTTGGAAGCATCCACAACCACCACTTTTTTGTTGGGAGCTTCTCGGTCGGTTACCAAATAGAGTTTTGAACCTTCATTGTCGATAACGTAGGTGTCAGAATCGGTGTCATCCAAAATAGTGATGAGCTCTGGATCGGTTTCAGAAAGGTCCATCATAAACAATTTGTTTCCTGATGTGGAAACGGATGCCGAAATGAATAGATATTTTTGATCTTCTGAAACGGAACCACCTACATAACGGTGTTTTTCTTCAGGAGTACCCCCGAAGATGATTTTGTCCTCGGATTGGGGTGTACCCAATTTATGATAGTACAGTTTATGCTGGTCCGTTTTTGCAGAAAGTTCGCTTCCCTCCGGTTTGTCGTAGCTGGAGTAAAAGAAACCATCGTTTCCTTTCCAAGACACACCACTAAATTTGATATCGACTAAAGTATCCTCTACAATCTCTTTGGATTCCGCATCAATGGTAATGGCTTTTCGCCAATCGCTTCCTCCTTCGGAAATAAGGTAAGCGGCTTTGGAGCCATCTTTGGTAAAGCTGAGTCCCATTAAGGATGTAGTGCCGTCTTCAGAAAATGTGTTAGGGTCCAAAAACACCTCTTCTTCGCCATCATCTTTTTTACGGTAAACCACATATTGATTCTGTAGTCCATTGTTTTTGTAATAATAGGTGTAGTCACCTTCCTTAAATGGGGAACCTACTTTTTCATAGTTCCAGAGTTTTTCCAATCGGTTTTTTAAATCTTCACGGAACGGAATTTTATCCAAATAGCCAAAAGTGACTGCGTTTTGCTTTTTTACCCAAGCTTCGGTCTCTTCGCTACGGTCATCTTCCAACCAACGGAAGGGGTCGGGCACTTCGGTTCCAAAATAATTATCAATGGTGTCAACTTTTTTGGTAGTGGGGTAGTTCACAGTTATGGGATCTCTTTTTTTAGTTTCTTCTTGGCAGGCTGCAAATAAAACCAACGCAGCCAACAGACTTATGTTTTTCATGTTTTCTTGGATTGATTCGGATAAAAATACCATAAAACAAAGAAACCTGAACGAAGCAAATAGGCTTTAACGAATTTTATGAGATTGATGCTGTCTGGTTTTGTGTGAGTCCTTTTTTTTATAGGAGTTTAAAAAAATAAAAAACAAGATAAGATATGGGCTGGAAAGCGTAATCCACATAAAAAAGTTAAGGTAATGTTAAAAATTTTTTAACGATATAACATATTTTTGTGAGGAAAAGTATTACATTCATCCCGATTAAAACTAAAAACTAATAGAATTATGAAAAAACCTCTTTTAAAAAGTATGGTCTTTTTGGCCAGTACTGGGTTGATTTTATTCTCTTGTTCGGATGAGAGTCAAACTGAAATGGAAAACCTCGAAAATTCAATTGCAGTTCCCGAAACAGAGGAATCTGTGATTTTCAATCAGGGCAGTTACGAAATTGATGGTTCGTACATTGTTGTTTTTGATCAAAAGGTGACCGGTGATGTTGGCGCTAAATTTGGAACTGATTATAAATCAGCCAAAGGAGCTGTAAAACAATTGGCTACTGAAGTTTTGGGAAGTCTACAAATGAAAGGAGAAATTATTGACCGCGTGTATAGCAAAACTTTGATGGGAGTTTCCGCCCGAATGAGTTCTGCAGATGCAGCCAAGCTTTCTGGAGATAATCGTGTGGCCTATATTGAAAAAGACCAAATGTTTACTTTGGCACCACCACCAGGAAAAGGTCCAGGTGGAGGTGGAGGCGGCGGATCTGCTGCTCAAGAAATTCCATGGGGAATAGCCAGAGTTAATGGCGGGTCTTCTTATACTGGTAATAATGTTGCGTGGATTATTGATTCCGGTATAGAATCTACTCACGAAGATTTGAATGTGGATGTAAGCCGAGGGTACAATGCTTTTACCAATGGACCTGATTCTGACTTGACCGTGGATAAAAACGGTCACGGAACACACGTAGCAGGTACTGTAGCTGCCATTGATAACGAGATTGGTGTTGTTGGTGTTGCTGCCGGTGCTACTGTGATTCCAGTGAAGGTTTTGGACCGTCGCGGTAGTGGTTCCTACTCTGGAGTTATTGCAGGAATTGATTTTGTGGCTGCCAATGCTTCTAATGGAGATGTGGCCAATATGAGTTTGGGAGGTGGATTTTCCCAAGCTGTTAACGATGCAGTAATCAATGCTTCATCAGTCGTGAAATTTGCCATTGCTGCTGGTAATGAAAGTGCGGATGCGAATGGGTCTTCTCCTGCTTCGGCCAACGGAAATAATATCTATACCATTTCTGCGATGTCCGAAGGAGATATTTGGGCTTCGTTCTCAAACTATGGAAATCCGCCGGTTGATTTTTGTGAGCCTGGTGTAGCTATTAAGTCTACTTGGCCAGGAGGATACAATACCATAAGTGGTACTTCCATGGCTTCTCCACATGCATGTGGTCTGTTGCTTTTGGGAAACATTAGCAATGGAGGAACGGTAAGTGGTGACCCCGACGGAAACGCTGATACAATTGGTGTAAACTAACCCTATCACTATAAAAGAAGAAGGGGGCCAATTGCCCCCTTTTTTTATTTTAAATAAGCAATAACTTCCTAAGAAATTGCCTCTGATGTATTCGAAACCAAGTTGTTTTCCACCAAATACTCCGCAATCTGCACAGCATTGGTAGCTGCCCCTTTTCTAAGGTTGTCCGCCACTATCCACATATTTAAAGTGTTGGG
>QGCX01000108.1_pt1 | contig 18109 bp, 12 predicted proteins | sample 4708031 | NCBI WGS metagenome assembly QGCX01 (sample SAMN08941163, study PRJNA450518) | Sediment metagenome, whole genome shotgun sequencing project. | reverse complement strand
AAAATGTACTTGGTATCTGACATATTGATCATTCTATTACGGGGCGTAAAGTTACTAATTGCGGGGCAAAAATCAGGAAGATTGGCGAGGAAAATCTTTTTGGATCTTTCTGATGATGGGTTCCAAGCTGTTATCCTTAATGGTAAGCATGGTATTTAGATAGTCTCCCAGTTTCCCTTTGGGAAATCCTTTTTGCTTAAACCAGACCAGATAAGGCAAGGGCAAATCCACAAGATAGCGCCCTTTAAATTTACCAAAAGGCATTCTGTAGTGAGCGAGTTCCAATAACTGTTTTGAATCAGGGCGAATTTCCATATCTAGGTCGAAAATACTATCTTTCCATTAACAAATCCTCAAAATGAAACGTAGAAATTTTATAGCCACTGCTGCCGTAGGGTCTGCAGGACTGGCTTCAGCCTCTGCCATGGTATCAAATAACCAAGGTCCATCCAAAGAATTTAAACTAAAGCATAACATCAACCATAGTGTATGTGAATGGTGTTTTAACGATATCCCACTAGAAGATTTTTTAAAAACCTTGAACGAATTGGGTGTTAAAGCCATTGATTTGGTGGGTCCAGATAGATGGCCCATTTTGAAGAAGTATGATATACATTGTTCCATGTGCAATGGCGCGGAAATAAGTTTGACCGAAGGCTGGAACAATCCAAAATACCACGAACAGTTGATAAAAAACTATACGGAAATGATTCCGAAGGTAGCCGAGGCAGGTTATACCAACCTCATCTGTTTTAGTGGTAATAGAGACGGTATGAACGATTATGTTGGTCTTCAAAATTGCGTGGATGGTCTTTCACAAATTATTCCCTTGGCGGAAAAGCATGGTGTGGTGATACAAATGGAACTGTTCAACCAAGTAAACCATCCAGATTACATGTGCGACAACTCGTTATGGGGAGTTGAACTTTGTAAACACTTGGGAAGCGATAATTTTAAATTATTGTTTGATATCTACCATATGCAAATACAGGAAGGGGACATCATCCGAAGCATACAGAATTATCACCCTTATTTTGGGCACTACCATACTGCTGGGGTACCGGGCAGACATGAAATTGATGAGACGCAGGAGTTATACTACCCCGCTATCATTAAAGCCATACACGATACAGGTTTTACCGGTTACGTTGCACAAGAATTTATTACTACCTGGGACGATAAGATTGAAGCCTTGAAGGATGGATTTATGCGGTGTGATATCTAATATTTGAATCAAAAGATAACCTTTAAGACGAGGGTTTACGATTAACATAATTCATCAAGTAATGTCAATAAAGACGAATCCATGCTTTATGAAAAAATTTTCCCTTTTATTTTTTGTTTCAATATTTCTGATCGGGTGCGAGATGTCCTCTAAAAAAAAGGTGGCGGACGTATCAGCAAAACGACCGAATATCCTTTTCATAATGTCGGATGACCATGCTTACCAAGCCATAAGCGCCTATGATACCTCATTAATCCGAACTCCAAATATCGACCGTATCGCCAAAGAAGGCATGCTTTTCACCAATGCATCGGTTACCAATTCCATTTGTGCTCCCTCCAGAGCAACCATATTAACTGGGAAGCATACTCATATTAATGGAAAAATTGATAACCTTACTCCTTTTGACACCTCTCAGGTTACTTTTCCCCAATTGTTCCAAAAAGCAGGATACCAAACTGCCATGTTCGGTAAACTTCACTTTGGTAACAGTCCCAAGGGAGTAGATGAATTCATGATAGTACCGGGGCAGGGCCGATACATCAATCCTGATTTTATAACTACAGAAGGGGATACCATTCAAAAAATGGGATATGCCACAGATATTATCACTGACCTTTCCTTAGAATGGTTGGACAAAAAAAGGGACACTACCAAACCCTTTATGATGATGTACTTGCACAAGGCACCTCACAGGCCTTGGTGGCCAAAGGCAGAAAAATTCAAAAGATGGTCAAAAAAAGAAATTCCAGAACCTACTTCTCTTTTTGATGATTATTCCAATCGAGGCACAGCGGCACATACCGCAGAAATGAATATTTTGGAACATATGCTGATGAGCTACGATTGTAAAGTGTACCCAGAAGTTCTGGAGGAGATGGGAATTGAGACCGACCCCAGAAACGAAAGGCTTTTTAATGGAGTGGAAATGTCCAGACTAACACCTGAACAACTCAAAGAGTATAAACCTATTTTGGATTCTATCACCGCCGACTTTAAAGAACATTGGCCCGGCATGACCGAAAAACAAAAAATGCAATGGAAATACCAAAGGTATATGCAAGATTACCTGGCCAGTATTGAGTCCGTTGATGATAATGTAGGCCGTGTACTGGATTATTTGGAAGAGAAAAAACTGGCAGAAAACACCTTGGTTGTTTACACGTCGGACCAAGGCTTTTATTTGGGTGAACATGGGTGGTTCGACAAACGATTTATGTATCAGGAATCGTTTAAAACTCCACTGTTGATAAGGTGGCCCAACAAAATAACACCGGGCATCTCCAATGATGAAATGGTACAAAATCTTGACTTTGCCCAAACTTTCTTGGAAGCTGCAGGGATTTCCGCCCCAAACGATATGCAGGGGAAGAGCCTGATGCCTTTACTCACGGGAAACGATGATAATTGGGGTAGGGAAAGTGTATACTACCATTATTATGAATATCCCGCAGAACATGCGGTGAAGCGTCACTATGGTATTGCAACCAAAAAGTATAAACTAATTCACTTTTATTATGATGTTGATGAGTGGGAACTTTACGACCTCACCAAAGACCCCGACGAGATGAACAACGTGTACTACGATTCTGAATACTCCGATATACGAGAAAGGTTAAAAGTAGATTTGAAAGAACTTCGTAAGAAATACAAAGACTCGGAGGAGCTCGACACAAGGTTTATAGAGCAGTACAAGGAGGGTCAATAAGACCTATTATCCTTTTTCTTCGTTTTTTAAGGCTGCAGCTATTCTATTATTCCATTTGGATTGCATATCCCTATTCCTGGAAAAGTTGGTTTGCCAATCGTATTGCTCCTGATATTGTTGAAGCTCCACTAAAATATCCTTGTAGATTTTACGTACTTCCGCTTTAACATCATCGGAAAAAGAGGTACGTTGGAGTTTTTCCCTCATTTTTCGTGCAAATAGCTCAGCAATATCAAAATGAAGCTGTTCGTGCGCCAAAGTATTTTCATTGCACAATTCAGGTTTGTACCATGATTCATTAGGGTAGAAATATGCATTTACCTCAAAGTCCAATTTTACTTCATGGTGCAACAAATTTGCCGAATAAGAATAACTAATGCCACTGGCTGTGGTTGCCGCCGATTCAGCAGCAGGTGGAACTTTTCCTTTAAAATCGGCCCAGGTAAGCCTCATATTTTCACTCCAAGCGACCCCCTCCTCGATTTCTTGTGCAAAACCCAAAAAACCAAAAAGAAAAACACATCCTATGAAAATTATTTTATCCAATTAAAATCAATTACTTTTTCAATGTCTGGATGCAAACTATAATGCACTGGGCAAGTATTGGCTGTATGAACCAATATTTTTCTATGTTTTTCAGAAACCGATGCAGGCAACTCCAACTTTACCTCAATCTTAGAAATTCTTCTTGGATTGGCCGCCATATGTTTAGTTACTTCAGCCGTTGAGCCTGTTAAATCCACATCCATATCACGGGCCTTGATACCCATCATGGTGATCATACAATTGGCCAATCCCGTTGCTACCGTATCAGTTGGTGAAAATGCTTCGCCCTTTCCATTGTTATCAACCGGGGCATCCGTAATATATTCGTTTCCAGAGCGAAGGTGCACACAGGTTGTACGTAGATTTCCGTTATAGGTTACTTTTGCTGTCATTTGGCTCTACTTCTTTTATCCTAAGGTTATCATACTCCATAATATAGCAAGCACGATTAAAATAGCCAGAGGTCCAATCATTGAGATAATCAAAACCATTTCCAGCATACTCTGTCAAACCTATATATTTTGATGTTTCAAAAAGGTTGTTCTTATATGCAAGCTTCAACAATACATCCATAGTAACATCAAACCCTCTAACTGCATATCTATCGGGCAATACACCTCTATATTTTTGACTGTACGCCTTGGTGAAAGCATCACTTCCTGATTCTCTATAAAAGGACGGATAGGTAAATTTAAGGTTGGACAAATGGGTCTTGGACACCGCTTCATTCTCAAAAGCGGCATTAAAACTTGTAGTCAACATTCGAACCTTTATTTCTTTGGTCTCCTCTGTACTTAATAATGAAGAAGTGTTGGCCGAATTCAAGATGGATGTGACACTGGCCACCATATTCGGTTGGTCGGTTTCCAAAAACACCCAATTTTCCTTTTCCCCTGAAAGCTGAATCAAAAATTCATCTAAATGCAATGACTTATTATCTATCACCTTGGCAATTTGGGCAGCAGGAAATTTACTTAAAATTGAATCATGAGCAACTTGATGGGTAGAATCAGCAATAATCACTATGTTCTCATCCTTATGAATCTTTTCCATGTAAGACAACATTTTATCCCGGAGCACCACATCTCTGGGCACAGAATAAAATACATTATTATGACTCAACTTGCTATCCGAAGAAATCGGGGCAATCACCGGAATATCTTTTGCCGCAGCCTGAACAGCTACTTCATCCAAAGGTCCTGGAGCCAATGGACCAATAATGGCATTGACACCATTTAGGTTTTCCCTGAACAGGATTTCCTTCACCTTGGCTTGGTCCAATTGGGTATCATAAGTTTTTACATCTACGGAAACCCCTAACTTTTTAATGGAGTCCAAAGCTACCATAGCACCTGTATAAAATCCTAGGCTCAGCGCAAGGTCTCTTCGGTTTTTTATTAACTCCTGAGCTTTTTCTCTATCATTGACATTTACCTTATCCAAACGGAAAGGAAGCATGAATACCAATTTGGGCCTGTTTTCTATGTTGATACTGTCCACCAAATTAATCTTATCCAAGACCAAGGCATTTTTCACTTCTAATTGGTCAGCCTTTTCTTTGGGTAATTTTAAAACCATTCCGGCTTTCAGCCCATTTTCGAGAGCAGGGTTCAAACGGAACAAATCCTCTCTGGATATTTTAAGGTTTTGTGTCAACCTAAAAATATTCTGCTTGGGCTTAACTTCATAAAAAATAAAGTTGTCTGTATTTACCTCTCCTTCGTCATCCTTCTTTTTAGGTAACCGGACTACCATGCCTTCTTTTAGTCCACCCTCCTGCATAATCTCCGGATTCAACCTAACAATAGAATCTGCAGGGATACCGTATTCCCTTCCCAAACTGTAAAGGGTCATTTTTGGAGGCACCGTGTAAGAAGTAAAAATCTCTGTTTTTTGTTCTTTAAGACTGTCTCCCTTGGGTCGCGGCAATTTTAATTCTTCCCCGATGGCCAAGTAATTGGTGTTCTTGTCCAATTCTGGATTCAAAATCAATAGACTATCCACACTAATACCATATTTGTGTGCAATGCTCCAACGGGTTTCTTTGGGCTGTACTGTGTAGGTCTCAAAGTCCAACTCTTTTTCCTCATTTGGGTCAACCTCCGGGAACACAGGAATTTGAAGAACCATTCTACGTTCAAGAGTTTCAGAGTATAAACGGGTATTGTATCTTTTAAGCTGGTCTTCGGTAATGTTGTATTTCTGAGTAAGACCAAAAATAGTTTCTTTCCTTTTTACCCTATGACGCGTAAAACGAATTGGTTTTACTTTTTCTTCTTCTTGTTTTTCCTCTTTGGACTCTGTTTTGTTTTCAACAGGTTTTCCATTTAATGGAATTATAAGAATAGTGTTCTCCTTTACATCGGAAGCACTTTTGATTTCCTTATTGGCCTGTAAAATACTGTAGGGCGTCACCCGATATTTTTGAGAGATGCTTTTCAGCGTTTCTCCCTCTTTTACAGCATGTGTTGCGTAGTTCTGTGCAGAAACTGGTACCATGGCCAACAAAAAGACCGCGGTAAAAACCAGTTGTAAAATATATTTTTTCATTCCCATTCTATAGTTGCCGGTGGTTTTGAGCTAATGTCATACACCACTCTATTAACGCCTTTAACCTTGTTTATTATATCATTAGAGGTCTTTTGTAAGAATTCATATGGTAAATTCACCCAATCGGCCGTCATTCCATCGGTACTTTCAACGGCTCTGAGCGCCACACATTTTTCGTAAGTGCGCTCATCTCCCATAACTCCTACACTATCTACGGGCAAAAGCATGGCTCCGGCCTGCCAAACCTTGTCATAAAGTCCCCATTTTTTTAATCCATCAACAAAAATGGCATCCACTTCTTGTAAAATCGCCACTTTTTCCGGGGTAATGTCTCCCAAGATACGGATTCCCAAACCTGGACCTGGAAATGGATGTCTTCCCAATATCTCTGGGGACATCTCCATACTTGCTCCTACTCTTCTCACCTCATCCTTGAACAACATTTTCAAGGGCTCCACTACTTTCAATTTCATATAGTCGGGCAAACCTCCAACATTATGGTGGCTTTTTATCACTGCTGATGGTCCTCCACTGGCTGAAACAGATTCTATCCTATCTGGATAAATAGTTCCTTGCGCCAACCATTTTGCATTTTCCACTTTGTGGGACTCATCATCAAAGACCTCAATAAAGACCCTTCCAATGATTTTTCTTTTTCCTTCAGGATCAGATTCTCCCTTCAAGGCATCCAAAAAGCGTGCCGAAGCATCAACACCCTTTACGTTTAGGCCCATATGTTTGTATTGGTCCAAAACACTTTCGAACTCATTTTTACGTAAAAGTCCATTGTTTACGAAAATACAGTGTAAATGGTCCCCAATGGCTTTATGCAACAACATGGCGGCAACACTGGAATCCACTCCACCGGACAAACCAAGTATCACTTTCTCGTCACCAATCTCTTCTTTTAACTCTTCCACTGTTGTTTCAACAAAGGCGTCAGGCGTCCAATCTTGTTCCAATCCAGCAATGTTCACCAAAAAGTTCTCCAAAAGCTTTGTTCCATCAGTGGTATGGTACACCTCTGGGTGGAACTGAATACCGTAGGTGGCCTCTCCATCAATCTTATAGGCTGCATTTTCCACATCGTGGGTGCTTGCCAAACGTATAGCTCCTTCGGGAAGTTCCTTAATAGTATCGCTATGGCTCATCCATACTTGACTTCCTTCACCAATATCCTGTAAGAAATCATCTTCTGAATTCACATAGGACAAATTGGCCCTACCATATTCACGGGTGGCAGATGGCGCTACATTCCCTCCATGAAAGTGGGACAAATATTGGGCACCATAGCAAATACCCAGAAGAGGTTTCTTGCCTTTTATATCCGATAAATCAGGGTGGGGAGCCTGCTCCGATCGTACCGAAGATGGCGATCCAGATAGGATAACAGCCTTGTAATCCGATAAATCCTCGGGCAGTTTGTTGTATGGTTTTATTTCTGAATAAATGTTGAGTTCCCTTACTCGCCTTGCGATCAATTGTGTATACTGGGAACCAAAGTCTAGGATGAGTACGTTGTTATGCATGGGCAAAAATAGCAATTTGCTTTAGTTGCAAAAGTATCTTTTAAAGGATATTTATTACAACTTTTTCCATGAAGTTATTCCAACGGGTTATTAACAAGTTAACTATTGCGGATTCCTGTTAACCGTTATTTCGAAAAACACATAATCTAATATAGTTTTTTTCTTAACTGATTTCATTATTTCTTTGCGTTTTAAAATAGCATTGAACATGATTAAGGGATTCATTTTTGATTTGGATGGTGTAATCACAGATACCGCTGAGCTGCACTACGCCGCTTGGAAAAAATTGGCCGATGATATGGGTTGGCAATTTGACCGTGACCTGAACGAAAAGCTTAGGGGGATTTCCAGAATGGATTCTATAAAAGTGATTATGGACTATAATAAGGTGTTCTTGGATGAAGAAACCATAGTTGAACTGGCCACAAAAAAGAATGATATTTATGTAGAAAGTTTGGACAGCATGACCCAAGAGGACTATTTACCTGGTGCCAAAGAACTTTTGACACACCTCAGGTCTGAAGGCTTTAGTGTGGCTTTGGGCAGTGCAAGTAAAAATGCCAACAAGGTGTTGAAACAACTTAACGCCATCCACTTTTTTGATGTTATTGGTGATGGAAACAGCGTTTCCAAAAGCAAACCTGCACCAGATATTTTCTTGTTCGCTTCCGAAAAATTAGGCTTACCTCCTGAAAACTGTATCGTTTTTGAAGATGCCGAGAAAGGAATCGATGCTGCAAAAGCAGGTAATTTCCATAGTGTTGGTATTGGTCCCAAAGAACGAGTGGGCCATGCGGATATTAGGTTCAATACCATGAAGGAGGCAACCCTGTTCGAAGTAAAATCACATTTCAAGGATTTGTTCTAAAAAATTTACCAAAGCATTCTTCAATAGCTCAAACCTCTCTTTTTCAAAAAGTTGAGCTAAAATGTTTATTTTAGTTAGCAAATCAGCCTCCATGAAAACCATATCCCACGTTTTGGGTGGCCTTCTTTTGCTTTCGACCAATCTTTTATTTGCACAAAAGGATTCAACACTCGATAGTCTTCTTACGGTTTATCAAAACCAAAGCGAGGGCATCGATAAAATTGAAACGCTAGACCATCTCTATTACGAAGTATTTCAAAAAAAGAAGCCAGAGGACGTTTTGCCATACGTGAAAGAGCAACTTCGGTTATCCAAGGCATTCGATTATCAAAAAGGTGAAGGTGACGCACTATATAATTATGGCAATTATCATCGTCGTACCTACTCTTTTGATTCCGCTAGATATTACTTCCAACTTGCCAAACCTATCTGGGAAACTATCAAAAACAAGGCTGGGATGTTTAAAACCCTCAATGGTCTTGCCAAGGTAGAGCAACTGTCAGGAAACTTTGATAAATCCATTGCCTTATATGAGAATGTAATGCAAACCGCGATAGATATGAAAAGTGGTATTCGTATTGCTGAAACCAATAGAGAGATTGCAACCATCTATATGGATAAAGGGGTTTACGAATTGGGAATAAAACATATGTTAGCTGGTCTTGGTGGATTGGATTCTCTAAAAAAGCCACATCCAAGACAACGTGCAGACATGTTGGTAGGGGTGGGAAGAATTGAAAGTTTGCGCGGGAACGATGAAGCTGCCTTAGAGCCTCTAATGGAAGGGCTGGAAATTTTTGAAGACCAAGAGAATCACCTTTGGGCGTGCATCACACATACCGAAATTGGCTATGCATATTTAGGCCTTGACAATATTGATAAAGGAATTGAGCATTTCAAAAAAAGTTTGGAAATCTCGATAAGTTCTGGAAGAAAAGGCTTTGAAGCCATCTGCTACCATAATCTGGGATTGGCCAATCGTAAAAAAGGTAATCTTGACCTAGCGGAGCAATTTCTAAAGAAAAGTATCGACCTTGGTAAAACAACAGCTAACAACAGTGTAAGTTCCTTGAATGAACTGGGAAGTTTATCATTGGAAAAAAACGAACCTTTGGAATCCATAAAACACCATACCGAAGCCATTCAACTGGCTGATTCCATAAAAAGTTTAGTCGAGCTAAAGGATGGATACAAGGGACGTTCCCTAGCTTATGAACTCAATGGTCAATATCAAAAAGCACTTGAAGATAAAAAGCAGTTCATAATTTTAAACGATTCTATTTTTAACTCCACAAAATCGCAACAAATTGAAGAGTTGCGCACTATATATGAAACCGAGAAAAAAGAACAGCAAATTGCCCTTTTGGAACAACAAGCAAAAGTGAGCAAACTTCAAAAATACCTTTTGGGCGGGGGCTTGGGACTTTCGGTGTTGGTATTTGGATTTGGGTTTTATGGAGTCCGACAAAAATTAAAAAGAAATAAAGCTGAAAAGGCAAAGCTAGATGCCGAACTTGATTTTAAAAAGAAGGAACTGACAACCCACGCCTTGCACTTGGCCAAAAAGAATGAGGTATTGGAAAGTATAAAGCAAAAGGCCGAAGCATTAAAAAAAGAAGAGTCCGTTAAAACTGGATACCAAAACCTTATTCGGACCATTGATTTTGATTTACAGGATGATAATAACTGGAAAAACTTTTCTAGGTATTTCGAAGAGGTCCATAAAGATTTCAATAGCAATGTAAAAGCCCGTTTTCCAGAAGTTACACCGAATGAACTACGTTTATTGGCATTACTTAAAATGAACCTTTCCTCAAAAGAGATTGCCAATATCCTGAATATTTCGCACGAGGGAATTAAAAAAGCACGTTACCGTCTTCGCAAAAAACTTAATATCCAAACAGAAGATTCACTCCAGGACCTGGTCTTGAGCCTATAAGGGCTTATTGCACGTCCACTTCTTGTCCCACCCATATTTTTGGGATGTCCACCCTTTGTCCCCCCTGATTATTTTCACCCTCAAAATCAGCGCTTTATGTTTGTTTCGTCAAGCTTTTGACACCGTTTTGTGGTCTTGCTCGGCTAAGGGCTGCAGACTGTTACCGAGTAAGTCACACAAAACAGCAATCACATTCAACCACAAAACAAAAAAAGATGAAAACAAAACTAAAACCATTGAATAGAATTTGCCTATTGTTCTTAGTGGCATTGACTGTTTCCTGCGGAAAAGAAAGTGGAATAGAACCTATCGCTAACGACCCTTGCGAAGAAAATCCTTGTGGCAACCCCAATCAATGCCCTGATCAATGTACCAGTGTAGACACCGGTGATGCAATAACAGATGATGACCTGAACCCTGAGGGAACTGTAACGGAAACGGCAAACGGTTATCTTGTTGACGGTTCCCTTACCCTGAACACCGAGGAAGAAACCATCGTTTTTGCCAAAGCAGACCTCGATGTTCAATTTAATGATGATGGCACGCTAAAAAGTATCAGCGGCACCTCAGAAATACCTGCACCTACCAACTACTTTGAATTTGAGACACCTGTTCAAGCAGATATTGGATTCTTTACAGGTAAATTTCTGAATGAGAATCGTGATTTTGAAATTAAACTGGTGGATGAACGCTCTTATTTTGTTTTTGCAGTTTCAGCTGGATTGGAATTAAAACTTGGAGTCAATAACGATCCCGACGCTCATAAACCGCTCTCCATAGAGGCACCTGTGGGCGGACATATTACATTCATTGCAGATTATACAGACCCCATGTTCTTCTTTTCATTAGGAGGTGATGCCCTGGGTGGCGACGATAACAACAGCGACAATTCCAACGGGGACAGCAGTTCAAGCCATAACAAATTGTCCAGTGTAAGTTTTGGAGGGTCCTTTGGCTCCAACTTTATGTACGAACCTACCAATCCGGTGCAAGGGAATGTTGTTTCGTTCCAAGCCAATCAGGTGACCGGTGGAACAGTTTCATTCTTTAAATTATTGGAGGCCTCTGGTATGTATTTCCAAAACAGGGGTTTCAGTGCTGATCTTGATTTTAACGAGCCAATGGAGTCGGATTTTGGGGTAAACTATCGGGCAGGCATCAATGGTAAACTTGACTTATCCATGGAAATAACCTCTTTCATATCGTTTGGTTTTCCAATTGGTTCGGGCAGTGCAGCAGTGGTTGCTGAAGCTTCCACCAACGATGGTGTAACAGCCAAAGCCTTTATTAATGGTTTGGTTGACCCCGATTTATCCTGGTGGCCAGATTTCATTCCGCTAATGCCCGATGGAGACATGAATGCCTATGGCTTTGTGGAACAAACGGGCAACTTCGATATTGGATTATCCGGATCCTTTGACATCCAAATGCCCACCGGCAACCAAGGTATGGAGGGTTCTGTAAGGGCAACCCCAGAGGCTTTTACCATGCAAGGGGAAGTGTATTCGGGTGATGATGTTTGGGGGGCATCGGCTGTATACACAACAAATGAAACCAAATGCATTGCTACAAAGCCCGATAATTTTTCCGATGGCATCTCTGAGACAGTAACTTCTCAAATCGATGCAGCCATTGAAACTACACAAAATGCAATACAGGAACTTGAAGATGCAGAGACGCAATATGATTTGGAACTCAGTTTAAGAGGTTTGAGGGCTGCTTTGCCTGGAATCATTGATCAAGCAGATGCTGCCATTGATGATGCTGTTGATGCAGGAATAACCACAGGAAGGAATACAATCAATTCCTATTTGAGCGATAATAACAGAATACTTTGCAGCGATAATCTTTCCGGACAGATCGATGCCATTGTCCGGGGACACAGAAATGCGTTGACAAGGTTACGCAATGCAGTCAATGAATCTAACGACAATGCTACAACAAGAATCGAATTGGAAGCCGCCTTGCGCGATTTGGCCAGTCTAGATAGAATCAACAGGACATTTTCGGTAACCATAATCCATGGGCATCCCACTTTTGGATGTGGCGACCTCTGGACCATGACTGCATCAAGAAGTGTAACCATTAATGAGACCGTACTAACAAGCAGTCAAAAAGCACAACTCTTGGAGGCTGCGGATAATGTTAAATATATTGAAGAGGCGGATGGCATTCGGATAGAAGCACAGGACATTGTTGACCAGTTGCCAACAGTGGAAGAGTTGGAAGGTCTAAAGGATAACGTGGAGGCGTGTGTTCAGGAACTTACCAATGGCATTGGTGGAGCCGGATTTACATACAACCATGATACCAAGGAATTTGCTCATTTTATCATCATCAATGGGGAGGAGAAAGAAGTAGGCAGTTTTAATATTTTCGATAAGAATGAACTGATTGAAGTATCAAGACCAGAGATTGGTGACTGTAATGCCAATGGTGCTCTAAACAAACTTATGGAAGATGCAAAAGCCAGAATCAAACAAAATCAATAAAAATTAAGCTCTAAACAAACATAAACTTGTAAAAAGCAAAAAGCCCCGGGAACCACTCCGGGGCTTTTCAATAAAATCAAAACCAACCTAAACATATGAGTTAACCAACTCAAAATATTTACTTTTTCATAGCAATTTTCAAGTATAGAACAACCAAGTAAGAAAATACCCTACCTTGGTTTTAATATTTTTTAAAAAAGATTAAATTTTCTACTGCAGCCGGCAGATTTAGCTCCACTATTTATGCTTTAAAATTGTAAAGTCTTGGGAAAAAGGATCTAATGTATCCAACAACATAGGAAGCAATTCGTCCCCCATTTGCATATACATTTCAGAGAAGTTGAGTTGTCGCTCTTGCAGGGATTGGTTGGGGAACAACTTATTTTGAAGTTCGGTCAACCTAACCACATGGTCCTTTAATTTTCGTTTTTGAGCTCTTAACAAACGTTTTTCTAGGTTATCCAAACCTTTCTTCTGCTTTACTTCTTGCGCCTTTACCGCTCCCAAAAAACTTTCATCCGTTTTTTCTGCCAATTCGTACATATGTTCAAATTGCTCTTCCAATAATCTTTTTTGGGGTGTAAAATCAATATCAATATTGGAGATACCGCGTATCTTTTTATTGATAAGTGAATGTTGCTTCATAAACAAATGAGATACTTTCAATCCCATCTTTTCTACTTTTTCGGATTGTTTTTCCGTTATCAGCAAAGCTGAGTTTCTAAGCATCAGCATAGGAAATGTTACCCCTAGTTCATCAAAATAGGATTTGAGCTCCAACCAATAGGCAAGCTCCCCTCCTCCGCCTATGTAGCATAAATTGGGTAGAATCACTTCCTGATACAACGGACGTGCGACCACGTTGGGGGAAAAACGCTCTGGGTGTGACTCAAGCTCTTCTAAGAGTTCTTCCTTGGAAAAATCGATATGCGTGTTGATTACGTGGTATTTCCCTTTTTTTAGGATAATTCGCTCCCGCAAGTCATCCTTTAAATAGAAATAATTGATTTCCCTCGGATTTACCTGAATGTTATAATCGGACGAAACATTGCTCAATGCATTGATTGTTTCCGAAATTTTATCATAAGGTGTGTGGTCTAGAATATCTTTCTTCGCATAGGGAACCAACAATTCCTTCAGTTCTGCATCATCCCCATCAACAATAACCAGGCCTTGGTCTCCAAACAATGCATTGGCAAGATATCGAGTGGCCTCGGTGAGGGTGGAGTGTTCCAAGTATGCTTTTTTGAAAATCTCTTTCAAACTTTCCGTCAGTCCCAAATTACCAAGTTCGGCCCCGAATACTTCAAAAACATCTTCCAACCCTTCTGTAGACAATCTTCCTACTGCGCCAGATGCTTTTTTGTTCCAAAGCACCTTTTTTCCATGCAGATTGAAATAATTGATTTCATCAAAATCATGGTCTTCGGTAGCCATCCAATAAACGGGCACAAAATGGTTTTCCGGATGCGCTTTGTTCAGCTTTTTGGCCAAGTTAATCGTGGAAACAATTTTATATAGGAAGTACAGCGGACCAGTGAATAAATTCAGCTGGTGACCTGTGACCACCGTAAAAGTTGTCTCCTTGGACAACGCATCCATATTTTTTTGGGTCGCCTTGGAAGCTTCAATACCTTTATACTGCTTCTTCAAGGAATTAACTAGGATAGATCGGTGTCCTTTTGGATAATTGGCCGCCTTCTCTTTGATTTGATCACCAAAATTCTCAGGCAAAGGATATCTGTTAAAAAAAGGGGTTAAGTCTTTTTTTTGGTCTAGATAGTCACAAATTAATTGGGAAAAATAACCGGTCTCCTTAAAGGGTATACATTCTACTTCCATTCAAACTGTAATGAGGTGTTCAAAGATAAGTCTCTTCTTTTTTTCTCATCCTAAAAATACGTTAATTGAATTTTATGCAATTTTAATGGGGCGACCTCGATAAAATTAGGTTTCTGGCTCAAATTATTAGTAGATTTGGTAGAACTAATTAACCAAGCATGACCAAATTTTTATTTTCCCTCATTCTTTTAATATCAATTTCCGTATCAGCACAACAATTAAAGTCCCCTTCGGAATTCTTGGGGTACGAACTCGGAACACAATTTACCCGCCATCATGAAGTGGTGGATTATTACGAATATTTAGCGGAATCCGCTCCTGACAGAGTGCAACTTACAGTTTATGGTAAAACCAACGAGCGCAGGCCCTTAATCTTGGCCTACGTATCCTCTGCGGAAAACCTTGCCAATCTGGAAACCATTCGACAAGAGCACTTGAAAGATACCGAAGGAACCGGAAATTCTTCAAAAGCGATTGTTTGGTTAAGCTATAACGTACATGGAAACGAAAGTGTGAGCACGGAAGCTTCTATGAAAACCATTTATGAGCTTTTGACCAAAAAGAGTTCTTATTTGGAAAATACTGTGGTGATTATGGATCCATGTATCAATCCTGATGGGCGTGACAGATACAGTAACTGGTATAATCAATATAAAAACACACCTTACCAAGTTGACCCCAATAGCAAGGAACACCATGAAGGTTGGTGGAGCGGACGTAGCAACCACTATATGTTCGACCTTAATCGTGATTGGGCATGGCTTACACAAGTAGAAAGCCAGCAAAGGCTAAAAATGTTCAACCAATGGTTGCCGCACATCCATGTGGATTTTCATGAACAAGGTGTGAACAACCCTTACTATTTTGCCCCAGCGGCAGAACCTTATCATGAAGTGATTACAGATTTCCAACGTGATTTTCAGGTAACCTTGGGTAGAAATCATGCCAAGTATTTTGATGCAAACGGATGGTTCTATTTCACCAAAGAAGTTTTTGACCTGTTGTACCCAAGTTATGGAGATACTTATCCTATTTACAATGGCTCAATAGGAATGACTTATGAGCAAGGCGGTAGTGGAAGAGCTGGTCTTGGTGTAAAAACTGCCATTGGCGATACACTTACCTTAAAAGACCGAATTGCTCACCACTTTACAACCGGACTTTCCACCGTAGAGGTATCTTCTCAAAATGCAGAAAAATTAAATGAAGAATTCAGAAAGTTTCACCAGAATAAAGAATTCAAGTACCAAAGCTACGTGCTCAAAGGTGACAAGGACAAATTGAATGCTCTTAAATCACTTTTGGAAAAACACAACATTGAGTATGGCGATCTAACCAGTGGTTCTTATAGGGGACATAGTTACAGCACAGGTAGCAACGGAAGCCTGTCCATCAATAAAAATGGAATGGTGGTTTCCACTGACCAGCCCAAAGGAACATTGGTAAAGGTATTGTTTGAACCAAATGCCAAACTTTCGGATTCGTTGACGTATGATATCACGGCTTGGTCCCTCCCCTACGCATATGGGTTAGATGCCATTGCCTCAACTTCCACAGTTTCCAGCCAAAATATGCAGGAAACCTCTGTTTCCTCCAATATTAGCAACGGTAGTTATGCGTACCTAACTGATTGGAACAGCATGGACGATGCGCGCTTTTTGGCGGCCCTCCTCAACGAAGGAATTCGTGTTCGCAAAGCTGACCATCCCTTTACTATTGAAGGTAAATCTTTTGATCGAGGAACTTTGATCATCACCAAAGGTGATAATGAAAACAAAGATGGTTTTATTCAAACATTGCAAGCCATTGCAGCAAAATTTAAAAAGAACATTACACCAACCCGTACCGGTTTTGTGGATTCTGGGAAAGATTTTGGTTCTTCATCCATTCAAATGATTACCAAACCAAAAATTGCCGTTTTATCCGGAGGTCCTACTTCAACACTTAGATTTGGGGAAATCTGGCACTTTTTTGAACAACAACTGCATTATCCACTTACAGTAATTGATGATGATTATGCCGATAGAGTGGATTTAAACGATTATAACATTTTGGTGTTGCCCGATGGAAGATATGGCAATCACTTTAATGAAGATCAGTTGTCCAGACTTAAAGATTGGGTGAGACAGGGTGGAAAAATCATTGCCATGGGTGGTTCCATAGATGCTCTCGATGGTGAAAAAGGTTTCGGTGTCAAGAAAAAGAAATTGGAAAAAGATTCCAGCAACAACTCTCCTCAGCCATATAAAGATTGGGAAAGAGAGCGTATTAAAGGAGCAATTACCGGTGCAATCTTTAAAACCAAAGTAGATAACTCCAATCCATTGGCCTATGGGTATGATTCTGACTATTTCTCCTTAAAATTGGGAAGCAGTGCTTATGAATACCTCAATAATGGCAATGCTGTTTATCTCGAAGAAAATAGCAAACCATTTTCGGGCTTTGCCGGAGCGGAAGCGCAAAAGAAAATTTCCAAATCCTTAATATTCGGCGTGGAGAACTACGGGCGTGGTCAGGTAGTTTATATGGTGGACAACCCTTTATTCCGAGGGTTTTGGGAAAATGGAAAACTATTTTTCGCAAACGCTCTCTTTATGGTGGATTAAAAAATCTTTCAAGCTGATTTTAAGTGATTTATTCAGTTTTTTAGTAATAACTGTATTGATACCTGTGTCCAAAATTTTGTATATTTAATAAAAGAAAAAATTGCGGATATGTTACTGAGAACCCCTTCATTAATTTTAAGCATCAAATATAGAGCGCTTTTATTATCGGCATTGTGTGCCATGGCCATGCTTAGTCCTAGAGAAACTTTAGCTTTCCAACAAAATGATGGTGAGATTGATTTTAATCAATATAGCGGAGAGGTTACCGAAGAATCCAGTAACAAATCATTGGTTTTTGCCACTTTAACTGTTGAAGGTACCAACATTAGCACCATTACGAATACCGAGGGGAACTTTCTTTTAAAGGTACCTAAAGAGTTTACTAACAAAAATGTCGTGGTTTCCTTTTTAGGCTACAAGACCAAAATAGTTCCCATAGCCAGTCTTCAACCAGAAAAAAATAAGATTTCGTTGCAGGTTTCCGTAACCCAACTTTCAGAAATAAACATCAATGCTCCTAAAGATGCTTTGGCCTTGGTTAAAGAGACCCTTAAGAATAGGGATAACAGTTATTTTGATGACCAAGCTTTAATGACGGCATTCTATAGGGAGACCATAAAAAAGCGAAGAAAAAATGTCTCTTTGGCCGAAGCAGTTGTCAATGTTTACAAAACACCCTATAGTTCTGGGAGGGATGATGCCATTGAGCTTTATAAAGCGAGAAAAAGTACGGATTACAGTAAATTGGATACCGTGGCCCTAAAGCTACAGGGTGGTCCTTACAACACCTTATATGTTGATGTA
>QGCX01000107.1_pt1 | contig 18186 bp, 15 predicted proteins | sample 4708031 | NCBI WGS metagenome assembly QGCX01 (sample SAMN08941163, study PRJNA450518) | Sediment metagenome, whole genome shotgun sequencing project. | reverse complement strand
GTGATTACTCCGGATGGCAACGCTGCACTACCTGGTGAGGGGCGCTTGTCCAGTGGTACTTGTGGATTTGCGATTGGTGATTTGGCTGAAGAAGTCACGCGGAATCTTATTGATCTGCGTACAAAGTGGAAGGATGAGTTTGTTATTTGTTCTGTGGGCGGAATGATGAATGCCGCCGATCTGCACCGCAGACTTGATATGGGTGCTGACTTGGTAATGAGTGCTACCGCTGCAATGTGGGACCCATACCTGGCACAAAAATTCCACCAGTATAAATAATTAGCACTTACATTTAGTGAAAAGCACTTCCAGCTAAGAGAATATTCGGCGCTCTTAGCTGGAGTGAAAGATATAAAGATATAACAGCATATTGTTAGATACATTATGTAGGGTGACGTTTTGACAAAGAAAATCATGACTAAAGCATGGTCAATATATACGGTATTTTCCGTCTTGCTGGTGGGTGGCGCATATGTCAACTATAAGCTTAACCCCGTTCCTGAAAGTTCGACTGTCAATGTCGCAGCTGGGCATTCTGTGGGATCTGCTCCTGATTTTTCAGGCATTACGGATACCCAAGAAAAGAAGTCAGCATTTTTCAATTATCTTAAGCCAGGCATTGAATATGAAAACAGCCTGATTCTGCAGCAACGAGGAAAAATAGAAGCGATCAGAAAGCACATTTCTGCTGGAAAGCTCAGTCAAATGGAAACACAATACCTGGAAAAAATGGCAAAAAGCTATCGGGTGAAGCGGAACAGCGGCGAAGAATTTAGTGCCAAGTGGGTTGATCGTCTTCTTGAAAAAATAGATGTACTCCCCGTATCACTTGTTCTTATCCAGGCTGCGAATGAATCCGGCTGGGGAGCTTCACGTTTTGCTCGCGATGGGAATAATTACTTCGGGCAATGGTGCTACCAAGATGGATGTGGTTTAGTTCCTCTATCTCGAACCGAAGGAATGACGCATGAAGTCGCCAAATTTTCCTCTGTTCAGGAATCGATTAGTAACTACTTCCTAAATGTGAATAGAAATAATGCTTATAAAGAGCTGCGTAAGATTAGGGCCGAAAGAAGACGTTCCAATCTGGATATGTTATCAGAAGATGCAGCGATTGAGCTGACGAACGGGTTACTAAATTACTCAGAACGAGGTCAGAGCTATATCGATGATTTACAAGCTATGCTGCGTAATGAAAAAGTATGATCTGATGAATGTGATGACTCGTGTTGTAGTATGATCTGATTTACACGTTGAACGACAAGACAAAACTTATGGTTAGAAAAATAGATGAAAAGCCGTCCCAGCAAACGATTGATGAGGCAATGCAAATCGCTCGTGGAACTCAGCAACCAGGCCAAACAAAAGAGCAAACAAAACTGATCGCTCAGGGGATAGAAAAGGGGATTGCACAGTATAAGAAACAGCAAAAGGCTAAGGCGCGGGCCGCGGACAAAGCAAAAAAGCAATCACTCAAAAATAAAGTCGCACAAATTGATGCTCAGTCGATAGAACAGGGCCCTGCCGGAGATGATGTTCAGAAACAAAAGAACTATTTACCATGGATTCTTTTAGCGATTTCCTGGATGTTGTTTGGCGCTTATTTTTTTTGGGTTTAGAGCGGCAGCTAATTAGAGAACAAAATGAGCTGTGATTGCGACAAATGCGTGATCACTGGCTTGTATATCTCGTTCATAGCTTGGATTAATCAGGTGCTTATCTAAAACGGTATAGGCTGTAACGTCAGCAACAGAATATTGCGAGTGAGCCTGAAATTCCTGCGAGAGCAGAATGTAGTCTAAAACATTGCCGTTGCTAAAATGATAGTGAGTCGGCTGGCGCTCCACTTTTGTCTGACTATTGCTGAATATGTTCCAGCTGTCTTGTAATATAAGTTGCCGATAATCATCACTCGATCCATATGTGGGTAGTTCTGTTGTCAGCAATCCGGTTATATCGCTAACCAGCGGTTGATTCATATCCCCTATTAATAGTGTTGGTACAGGATGATTCAGGTATTGCTGTTCCATAAACAGGCGTAACATCACTGCTTCCCAACCTCTTTGCTGACTTGAAATCCAACGACCAATAAGTGGATGAGAATACAAGGGAGTGTTACTTTCCGTTGCTCTTTGCGATTTTAAATGGCAGACGTAAACCGCGATTTCTCCAATGTCAGGTGAGTTAATTATTGCGTAAACAGGCTTGCGGCTGAATTCGGGAACGGGGATTTGATAACCACTCTGTATATCTGTTAATGGGGTAACTGCTTCAAAATGAGTAATAGGATATTTAGATGCTACCGCGACGACAGGCTTGGAGTAGATATAGTCTTGTTCTATATGAGGAATATCCACGCTGGCGAAATAAGGATAGCCGATCTCTTCAAACAGTATTCGTGCTACATCAACACTAAATATTTCCTGGATACCGATGATGTCAGCATTTAGTTGTTGGATCTGATTTTTCGTCCATTCGCACTTTTCTTGCCATGCTTTGCCGTCATAAATATTTTCAAAGTCATAAAACGCACCTGGTGGTTCTATGAAGTTGAATAAGTTAGCGGTCGCAATGGTGAGTTTTTTATAGGTAATCAATTTGCTTCCATTTATGTACCACAAAAGGTCTGATATTGCCGATCAAAATCGATATCCGGATTACCCCACAAACGGTTGGTCTCTGTATTCCCTTTTAAATTACCTTTTAGATAGTTAAGATAATCATTGATTTGCTGCTGAACATCTTTTTGTCCATTTTCGGCAGCTGTAATTAACATTTCAACTTCATGGTTACGGGGAATCGCTTTAGGGTTTGTGGCCTGCATCAGTATTAACGCTTGCTGGTGATCGATTGCCTGTTGCCATTGCTCTGTCCAAACTTGTAATTCATCCGGTAGTTGGCAATTTTCTCCACTAAGCAACTGATATAGCTGATGGAAAATCTGGTTATAATCCCATGCATGGATGCGTAACAACGCAAAAAACTCGGCGATCAATGGGTGGTTACTTTGCTCGAACCCCAGCTTATGGGCACACATATGATCATAGGCTTGATCGAACGCAGAGGAAAAACTTTTTACTTCTTCAGTCAGTAACGCAATCACTTCTTGTTCATTGCCTGGCATTAAAGGAATCAGTGTTTCAGCAAACCGCGCCAGGTTCCATTGCATGATAGATTTCTGATTGCCGAAGGCATAGCGGCCCTGCTGATCAATTGAACTATAGACTTGATCCAACTTGTATTCACCCAGCATGGCGCAAGGCCCAAAGTCGAAAGTCTCGCCGCTTAAAGCAATATTGTCGGTATTCATGACCCCATGAATAAATCCGACTCGATACCAGTGCACTAAGGTGTTAATCAGGTTGTTCTGTACGGTCCGGTAGAACTGTAAGTAGGGGTTAGCTTCACCCGCTACCTCCGGGCAAAGTTGCGCTATGGCGAAATCCGCTATCTCTTTGATGACACCCATAGCTGAAGCGTATTGAAAACTACCAATCCGTAGATGACTTAGACCAATGCGGCTGACAACCGCTCCAGCTTGAGGCGGTTGCCGATACACTCGGAACCCCGAGAATGTGCATCGCTTCACTCATAATGTATTCACGCACGGCCGGGCCAAGCGAGCAACGGCCATCTCCACTACGAGAATATTTTGTTCGTCCGGAGCCTTTCAGCTGCCAGTCAAAGCCGTTTATCTGCCCGAGCATATGGGCACGGCCATCCCCCAATTGCGGATTGTAGTGGCCGAATTGATGACCTGCATAGCCCAGAGCCAGACTCAGTTCAGGTGCAATTAAGCGATTTCCTGAGAAATATTCCGCCGCATTTTTTCCATGTAATTGCTTTGGGATATCGAGTTGTAACGCCAGTTCTTGGTTAAATAACAGCATGGCAGGATCTTCCACCTGGCTTGGTGTAATGGTTTGATATAACGAGTCGGGTAACGACAAATACCGTTGCTGCATAGAATATACTCAAGTTAGTTAGCCGATAACTGCATCCTAGTTCTATAACGAATAAAGCCCCTTGTCATGATTTTTTCCCGGTTTTTTACCAAAGCTTACAGTTCTCCCTGATGCTTTTTGTCTTGCTGGCAAAATTGTTAACTCATGGGACTATGTCGCAAATCGACATTCGCTAGACGCTACTAAGCATATTCGTAACTGGCTCAATCTATAACATCTACTTTACACCAAGGAAGAAGGCCGCTTCATTTTGAAGGTCAGCATGGAGAGAAGAGATGTTTAGCAAAAAAGATTCTATCGCAGGGTTTGATGATGCTGTGTGGGCAGCCATGCAGCTAGAAGCAAAACGCCAGGAAGAACATATTGAGTTGATTGCGTCAGAAAACTATACCAGCCCACGTGTTATGGAAGCTCAAGGTTCGGTGTTAACCAATAAATACGCTGAAGGCTATCCGGAAAAACGCTATTACGGTGGTTGTGCCTATGTCGATCAGATAGAAAAATTGGCGATTGAACGTGCATGCCGTCTCTTCTGTGCAGACTACGCCAATGTGCAACCTCACTCAGGGTCCCAAGCTAATGCCGCTGTATACGCCGCTTTATGTGAACCAGGTGATACCATTTTGGGTATGAGCCTTGACCATGGTGGTCACCTGACACATGGTGCTAAAGTGAGCTTTTCCGGAAAAATTTATAATTCTGTGCAGTACGGTATAACTCCGGACACCGGAGAAATCGACTATGCACAAGTCGAACAACTGGCTTTAGAACATCGTCCAAAAGTCATCGTTGCGGGTTTTTCTGCTTATTCGCGCAAAGTCGACTGGTCTAAATTCAGAGAAATAGCCGACAAAGTCGATGCGTATTTGTTTGTCGATATGGCGCATGTGGCTGGCCTGATTGCGGCAAAATTATATCCTAGTCCGTTGCCGTGGGCCGATGTTGTAACAACCACAACACATAAAACCTTACGCGGTCCTCGCGGTGGTTTGATTCTCGCACAAGAAAATCCTGAACTAGAAAAGAAATTGAATTCCGCCGTATTCCCTGGTGGTCAGGGTGGCCCGTTAATGCATGTCATTGCGGCGAAAGCCATCGCATTTCAGGAAGCGCTTCAGCCAGAATTTATCGCCTATCAGGAACAGGTGTTAATCAATGCAAAAGTGATGGCGGAAGTGCTGAGCGGCCGTGGTTACGAAATCGTATCGAACGGTACTGACAATCACCTGTTTCTGTTAAGTCTGGTGAAGCAAGGCTTAACCGGTAAAGCCGCTGATGCTGCGTTAGGTCGCGCCAATATTACGGTTAATAAAAATGCAGTACCGAATGATCCGCAGTCTCCATTTGTTACTTCGGGTCTGCGTATCGGTTCTCCGGTTATCACTACACGAGGCTTTAAAGAAAACGAATGTGCGCTTTTAGCCGGATGGATCGCCGATATTCTCGATGTCTTAGATGATGAAGAGAAACTTGACGAAAAAGTAGAACAAATAAAATCACAAGTTATCGCATTATGCGCTGACTTCCCTGTGTATAGCTAGGCCTTAACAGGACGTTAGCAAGGAAAATCAGGAGAGCAATTATGGAGCGTTATTCAGGATTTGGGTTGTTAAAACACAGCTTTGGTTACCATGAAAACTGGCAGCGTCTATGGCGCAACCCACAACCTAAGAAAAAATATGATGTGATTATTGTGGGTGGTGGCGGTCATGGTTTAGCTACGGCGTACTATTTAGCAAAAGAGCATGGAATTACTAATATTGCCGTAATTGAAAAAGGGTATTTAGGTGGTGGTAACACAGCCCGGAATACCACCATTGTTCGTTCTAATTATCTGTGGGATGAAGCGGCTCATCTGTTTGAGCATTCACTCAAGTTGTGGGAAGGCTTATCACAGGATCTCAACTACAACGTTATGTTTTCCCAGCGTGGCTGTCTTAACGTTGGGCATACGCTACAGGATATGCGTGATATTGAGCGACGGGTTAATGCGAACCGGTTGAATGGTATCGATGGTGAAGTGCTTGATGCTCAACAGGTTAAAGAAATTGTTCCTTGCATGGACTGTTCACCGAATCGACGCTATCCGGTCATGGGGGCATCATGGCAGCCAAGAGCCGGGGTCGCACGACACGATGCCGTTGCCTGGGGCTATGCGCGTGGTGCAGATGCGATGGGCGTTGATTTAATTCAGCAGACTGAAGTCATTGGTTTTGAAATGGAAGACGGTGCCGTCGTAGGGGTTAAAACTAATCGTCATGGTGTAATTAAAGCTGACCGTGTTGGTTGCGTCACTGCTGGTCATTCCGGTGTGATGGCAAAAATGGCCGGCTTTGAGCTTCCTGTTGAATCTCATCCGCTGCAGGCGCTGGTATCAGAACCGATCAAACCGGTTATCGATACGGTGGTGATGTCCAACCACGTTCATGGCTATGTAAGTCAGTCTGATAAAGGCGATTTAGTTATTGGTGCCGGGATCGACGGGTATAACGGCTATGGTCAGCGCGGTTCTTATCCGACGATCGAGCATACCATTCAGGCAATTGTTGAGATGTTCCCGATGTTCAGCCGGGTTCGTATGAACCGCCAGTGGGGGGGGATTGTCGACACCACCAATGATGCCAGTCCGATCATCTCTAAAACACCGGTTGAAAACCTTTTCTTTAACTGTGGCTGGGGCACGGGGGGCTTTAAGGCAACACCTGGATCTGGCAACGTGTTTGCCGCTTCGCTGGCCAAAGGTGAAATGCATGAACTGGCTAAGCCATTTTCCATGTTCCGTTTCCACGATGGTTCTTTGGTTGATGAACACGGTGCTGCGGGTGTTGCACACTAAGCTAAGGAGAGCTCAATGTTCCATATTTATTGTCCATATTGTGAGGAAATGCGTGAAGAGGAAGAGTTTCACGCCAAAGGGCAGGCCCATATTGCTCGTCCCTTAGATCCCGATAGTTGTAGTGATAAAGAATGGGGTGAATTTCTTCACTTCCGTTCAAACCCTAAAGGGCTTCATCACGAAATCTGGCACCATGCGATCGGCTGCCGTAAATATTTCAATGTTGCACGTGATACGGCGACTTATGAAATAAAACTGGTTTACAAAATGGGAGAGAAACCAGAAGGCTCAGAGCATGCTATCCAAGGAGCGGAATTATGAAACAACCTAATCGCTTAACTTCAGGTGGTCGGATCAAACGGTCTAATCCACTGAAATTTACCTTCAATGGTAAACAATATCAGGGCTTTGAAGGTGATACAGTTGCATCGGCTTTACTTGCTAACGGTATTAGCATTGTTGGTCGCAGTTTTAAATACAGTCGTCCGCGCGGCATCATAGCGGCCGGTGCGGAAGAACCGAATGCAATTATGCAGGTTGGTGCAACGGAAGCGACGCAAATTCCGAATGTTCGTGCAACGCAGCAAGAGTTGTACGATGGCCTGGTATGTTCTTCAACCAATGGCTGGCCGAACGTGGATGCTGATTTTATGGGCATCGTTGGTAAAGTTGGGGCGAATCTGATGCCACCGGGCTTTTACTACAAAACGTTTATGTCGCCACAAAAAATGTGGCCGACCTATGAAAAATATATCCGTAAAGCGGCTGGTCTCGGGCGTTCATCAATGGAAAATGACCCGGATATTTACGATAGCATCAATCAGCACTGCGATCTGCTGGTAGTAGGTGCAGGCCCCGCTGGTCTCATGAGTGCGTTATGCGCCGCTCGTGCTGGTGCTCGGATCATTATTGCCGATGAACAGAATGAATTTGGTGGCAGTTTATTATCAACTCATGATTTTATAGATGGTAAACCCGCGGCATTATGGGTTGAAAGTGTTATCGATGAACTGGCTCGATATCCTGATGTTATTATGTTAAGTCGTTCGACGGTTAACGGTTATCATGATCATAACTTTCTAACCATCCATGAGCGAATTGCCGATCACGTTGCTGATCTGATTGGTGCCGATAAGGTACGTCAGCGTATGCACCGTGTCCGTGCTCGTTGGGTCGTGCTGGCAACGGGTGCTCATGAACGCCCGTTAGTTTACGGCAATAATGATGTTCCGGGTTGTATGCAGGCCAGTGCAGTTTCAACATATATTAATCGCTATGCGGTTGTTCCTGGCGAAAAACTTGTCCTGATGACAACCAATGACGACGCTTATCAGACAGCTATCGACTGGTTCAATGCTGGTAAAGATGTGGTTGCGATTGTCGATACCCGACAAAATGTGTCTGGTGATCTTTCTGAGCTAGTTAAAAAGCTCGGCATTAAGGTTATCACTGGCAGTGCTGTGATTGATGTCAATGGTTCCAAGCGTGTTTCCGGAGCGGTTGTTGCCAGCATTAATGCTCCTGGTGATGCCGTGACAGGTAAGGAGCAGATCCTTAAATGTGATACGATTGCCAGTTCCGGTGGATGGAGCCCTGCGGTTCATCTATCCTGTCACACAGGTAGTCGTCCGGTTTGGGATGAAAAGGCAATTGGTTTTGTGCCCGGTAAAACCGTTCAGCGTCAGTTAACCGCCGGTTCAATCAACGGATTACAGACACTTGATGAGGTGATTAAACAAGGGTTTGATGTCGGTCAGAAAGCGGTAGAACTGTTGGAATTGACGGCTAGCGCAACCAGTTGTCCGAAAGTAACAACAATTCGCCGTAGTGAACCGATGGCACTATTCCATATTCCACATACCAAGCCGACATCACGGGCGCCGAAACAATTTGTCGATTATCAGAACGACGTAACCGCTTCAGCAATTGAGCTAGCTACCCGTGAAGGCTTTGAATCTATTGAGCATGTTAAACGCTATACCGCACTGGGTTTCGGTACTGATCAGGGTAAGTTGGGCAACATCAATGGGATGGCAATAGCGGCGAAGAAACTGGGTCAGACGATCCCTGAGACAGGAACTACAATCTTCAGACCCAATTATACGCCAGTAACTTTTGGTGCTATCGCAGGACGTAACTGTAACGAACTGTTTGACCCGATTCGCTATACGGCAATGCACGAATGGCATGTAGCTCACGGCGCGAAATTTGAAGATGTTGGTCAGTGGAAACGCCCATGGTATTACCCGCAAGGCGATGAAACCATGCAACAAACTCTGGATCGTGAATGTAAAGCGGTACGCACCAGTGTAGGTGTTCTGGATGCCTCGACGTTGGGTAAAATTGATATTCAGGGTAAAGATGCGCGTGAATTTATTGGCCGTGTCTATTCCAATGCCTGGGCAAAACTTGGTGTCGGTAAGTGTCGTTATGGCCTGATGTGCGGAGAGGATGGTATGGTTTTCGATGACGGGGTAACCTCATGTCTTGGCGAAAATCACTTCCTGATGACCACAACTACCGGCGGTGCGGCCCATGTTCTTGAGTGGCTGGAACTTTATCATCAAACCGAATGGCCAGAGCTGGAAGTGTATTTCAATAGTGTCACCGACCATTGGGCAACTATGACTATTGGTGGTCCTAACAGTCGTAAGTTACTCGAAGAGCTGACGGATATCGATATCAGTGCAGAAAACTTTAAGTTCATGGACTGGAAAGAAGGCAAAGTTGCCGGAGTTCCTGCTCGTGTTTTCCGTATTTCGTTTACTGGTGAACTCTCGTTTGAAATTAATGTTCAGGCCAACTATGGCCAGTATGTATGGGATAAGTTATTTGAGCATGGTGAAAAATATGATTTAACCCCATATGGCACGGAAACCATGCATATCCTACGTGCTGAAAAAGGTTTCATTATCGCTGGTCAGGACACTGATGGTTCGGTTACACCGTTTGATCTGGGTATGGGTTGGTGTGTCGGACTGAAAAAGCCGTTCAGCTTTATTGGCAAACGAGGAATGGCACTGGCAGCGAATGCCCGTGCTGGTCGTAAACAACTGGTAGGTCTGAAGACGCTAGACCCGAATGTTGTACTACCGGAAGGAGCACAGGCAGTCGCTGACCCGAATCAGCCGATACCAATGAAAATGCTAGGGCACGTCAGTTCCAGTTATTGGAGTGCCAATCTGGAACGGAGCATTGCTATGGGATTCATTTTAGATGGACACAACAAAATGGGTGATAAGGTTTTCTATCCGTTAGCCAACGGTCAGGTAATTGAAGCCGAAATCTGTAGCCCGGTATTTTTTGACCCAGAAGGAGAGCGCCAAAATGTCTGATGTACTTTCAACTGAAAAAGCACAAATCAAGCCAGCAGACTTAGTTGCGGTAATGGATCAATATTGTACTTTACCTGCACACTCTCCGGTTTTTGACAGCCACAAGCATTATACGATTCAACCGACAACCAGTCAGGCTGGGATCGTAATGAAAGAAGTCGGACTAATGGGGCATCTTATCCTGCGAGGCGATAGCCATAACCGCGAATTTGTCAGTGCAGTTTCAGCGGTATTAGGACTTGAACTTCCGACTAAGCCGCTGACTTCATCTGCTAATGATGTTACCAGTATTCTATGGCTGGGACCGGATGAATGGTTGATTATGTCCGGTGGCGATATGGTTTTTGATATTGAGGTGGCATTACGCGCTAAGCTGACTGGTCATTTTTCACTGGTTAACCAGAGTGGTGGGCAAACCATCATCGAGCTTTCAGGCGAAAATGCCATTGATGTATTGAAGAAAAGTACTCCACTGGATGTCCATCCCAAACATTTTCCCGTTGGAAAAGCGGCGACTTCGGTTCTGGGTAAAAGCTCGGCGCTATTCTACCATGCGGGTGAAAAGCAGTGGTGCATCGTAGTGAGGAGAAGCTTTGCTGATTATATCTGGCGTTGGTTAGCGGACGCTGGTAAAGAATTCGGTTTAGCCATCGAAAAATAGTCGATATAAGCCGGGCCTGAAAGCTCGGCTTTATTTTATGGAGTTTCTCATGACTACAACTCATTCTAATACCTGGGTGTTTACCTGCCATTGCGCCAGTCGGTTAGGGACCGTGGATGTCGTTACCCGATTTATGGCGGAATCCGGCAATTATATTAATGAAATTCATTCGTTTGATGATCGGGTGCAAAAACAATTTTTTTTGCGGATTGAATTCACTCCGTACGATGATAGTTTCTCTGTCGAACATTTTAACCATGAGTTTGCGGTTCGATCGAAACCGTTTGCAATGCAGTGGGCTATTTCTCCGTCTGCTAAAAAAGAACGGGTTGCGATTCTGGTTTCTAAATTTGATCACTGCCTGAACGACTTATTATTCCGAGTGCGTACCGGGCAATTAAATATTGATATACCAGTGATTATATCCAATCATCCTGATCTTGAGCCGTTAGCCAAATGGCATAATATCCCTTACTACTACCTACCCATTACTGCAGAAACGAAGTTACAACAAGAAGCGAAGATTCTCTCGTTGCTTGAAGAGTACCAGATAGACTTAACGGTTCTCGCCCGCTATATGCAGGTATTGTCACCAGAAATGTGCGAAAAACTCGATGGTAAAGCGATTAATATTCATCATTCTCTTTTACCTGGTTTTAAGGGGGCTCGCCCTTACCATCAAGCTTGGGAGAAAGGGGTGAAAATGGTCGGGGCAACGGCTCATTATGTTAACAATGATTTGGATGAAGGACCGATTATTACTCAGGGAATTCAATCGGTTGACCATGCTCATTATCCGGAAGATCTCATTTCAAGAGGTCAGGATATTGAACGCATTACGCTATTTAATGCCGTGCGCTATCATGTTGAAAAACGCGTTTTTTTAAGTGGTAAACGAACTGTCGTATTCAGCCATTAATTCTATTTGTGCTGGGGAGTTGTTCTCCCCATTTAGAGTACTCCCCACGCCTATAAGTCGACATTAGTGGGTTAAATGTCGTTTCAGAACACCTCTAGAAGCTGTCGTTAATGAATAATCTTTCTTCAAATGGAAAATGGAATTCTAGGGCAACAGTCCTCAAGGAATGAGTTATGAATATCAGTGTATTTGATTTATTTAAAATCGGCATCGGACCATCTAGCTCACACACCGTCGGGCCGATGAAAGCGGCCTATTTGTTTGTCGAAGAACTTGAAAAATCCGGTCAGATTCGTCAGGTAGAAAAAGTGATTATTCGCTTATTTGGCTCATTGAGTGCAACGGGAGCCGGGCATGGCACCGACAAAGCGGTTGTTATGGGGCTAATGGGACATCAGCCGGATTTGATTGATCCATCGTTAATTGAACAGGCGATTCAGGCCGTGTGCGAGACGAATACCTTGATGTTAGCGAATAAAAAATCGATCTCTTTTGATTGGCAAACGCAGCTTATTTTTGATGAACAGGTTCTGGATTATCACCCGAATGCAATGACGTTATCGGTTTACGATGATGCCAACCAACCAATAAAACAAAAAACTTATTATTCTGTTGGTGGGGGATTTGTACTCGATGAAAACGAGATCCACAACGATATGCCGGGCCGTGCAACTAGTGATTTACCGTATCCCTATGCGACAGGTGCCGAGTTATTACAGTTATGCGAACAACATAATCTGAAAATTAGTGAACTGGTAATGAGCAATGAACGTGTTTTAAGACCAGAGTCAGAAATTAAGGCTAATGTCTATCATTTGTGGCAGGTTATGCAGGAATGTATTGCCAACGGAATCGAAAATGAAGGGATATTGCCAGGCGGGCTCAATGTAAAACGCCGCGCAGCTTCGTTACATAATGCACTAACGGAAGCATCGGAGAGTAATGTCATCTACTCTACGCTGAGCGGCATGGATTGGGTGAATCTGTTTGCCTTGGCGGTGAATGAAGAAAACGCGGCGGGTGGTAGAATGGTGACGGCACCAACCAACGGTGCAGCCGGAATTATCCCCGCGGTATTGATGTACCACATGCGATTCCATCCCAAAGCTAAGCCAAAAGATGTGATCAAGTTCTTTTTAGCCGCTACCGCTGTGGGTGCATTATGTAAGAAGAATGCGTCTATATCCGGAGCTGAAGTGGGTTGTCAGGGAGAAGTTGGGTCGGCGAGTGCGATGGCGGCTGCTGGCTTAACGGAAATACTTGGTGGTACACCTGAACAAGTTGAAAATGCAGCAGAAATCGCATTAGAGCATAACTTGGGCTTAACGTGTGATCCGGTTGGTGGACTGGTTCAGGTTCCGTGTATCGAGCGAAATGCCATTGCAGCAGTCAAATCAATTAATGCCGCGAATATGGCGTTACGTGGTGATGGAAAACATTTTATTTCATTGGATAAAGTGATTCGCACCATGAAAGAGACTGGCCGGGATATGCAGGACAAGTACAAAGAGACATCACGCGGTGGATTAGCGGTTAACACGATTGAATGTTAACGAGTCTTACGCACCAAAAAATTCATATATATTTAACACTAATCACCATAACGGTGCAGTTGGCGCCGTTTAGTTGAATGTAATAGGTTGCTTCTCTGCTTGTTTGATTAATCTAAGTTATCGACAGGTGATATTAAATACCAATAAAATCAATTTATTAATATACGATATGCCAGTTTATTAATTAAGAAACAAATTGCTCGTCAAATGTTAAATTATAGGCATAGTTATTGCTGAATCGTTAGTGCTCAACAAGGCGGATGACCGACAAAAAAAGCAAGGCGTCCGTTAATAAATAAATCTCCACAATTTAAATAAGTAATGGAGTGCGCGATGTCAGTCTCAATGAATATGTTCGATGAAAAATCGAACAAAGAAGTAAACCGCATTGGTTTTTTGCTACTAAACAATTTTACCATGCTAGCATTGGCCTCGGCTGTCGATCCTCTGCGTATGGCGAACCAACTGACCGGTAAGGAGCTGTACGATTGGTACACTATTACTGAAGATGGAAGTCAGGTCAGAGCGAGTGATGGTATTACTATCACTCCCGACTGCTCAATGAGTGAAGCTCCTCAATTGGATACACTGATTGTGGTGGGAGGGGTCAATATCACGCGTAGCTATACCCGCCGCCAAATTAGCTGGTTACAGTCGCTTGCACGCAAGCATGTGCGTCTTGGGGCGGTGTGTACAGGCCCTTATTTACTTGCTGAAGCCGGATTATTGGATGGTTATCAGTGTAGTGTTCATTGGGAATGTTTAGCGACGCTCCAGGAACAACATCCTAGAGTGAATTGCCTAAATCATCTGTTTGTTATTGATCGTGATCGTATGACCTGTAGCGGTGGTTCTGTTCCACTGGATATGATGATCACCATGATCCAGAAAGATTATGGTCGTGAATTGGGCTCGGGTATTTCTGAGATGTTTATCTGCGACCGGGTGCGTGGCGAAAATGATTATCAGCGGATCCCTCTTAAGCATATGATCGGTACGGCTCAACCAAAATTGTCAGAAGCAATTACATTGATGGAAGCCAATATTGAAGAAACCATCGAATTGGATGAGCTGGCGGGGTATGTCGGTTTATCCCGTCGTCAACTTGAACGGTTATTTCAGAAGTATCTGCACTGTTCGCCTTCTAAATATTACCTCAAACTTCGATTATACCGAGCCAGGCAGTTATTAAGACAAACGTCGATGTCAATTATTGAAATTGCGACGGCCTGTGGTTTTGTCTCTTCTCCGCATTTTAGTAAGTGCTATCGAATTCATATCGGAATTTCTCCGAAAGCGGAACGGCTGGGTACACAAGGGGTTGATATGGCTGACATTCAGTTAACACCAGTTGCCTTAAATAGGCCAAATGTTATGGATATGATGCAGTATAATATTGCACCATTACGTTCTTCTAAGGTGCTTTTTGAAGCCCAGTACGAACCGACATATGGATCCGTTTCTGTGTAATATCTGAATAAAATTGATTAAGCCGCTAGCTGATGGTTAGCGGCTTTTTTTTTGTGGCTTTTTTTAAGGTAAGGAGTACGCAAAAGGGATTTTAGATGCCGTTTTCAGAACACTTCTACTGGCGAGTAATACCTATTCTGAATACTAACAAGGCACAGATGGGATAGGTGACAAAATGAATGCGACGGACTTGCATGACGATGCGATAGTGGTTGATGGACTGGTTATAGCGAAGTGGGATCGTGCGCTATTTGAAGATATGCGTAAAGGCGGAATTACTGCGGCTAACTGTACTGTTTCAGTATGGGAAGGCTTCCAGAACACCGTTAACAATATTGTCGAAATGAATGGGCTGCTTGAACAGAACAGCGATTTGGTTGTTAAGGTTCGTCACACTGATGATATTCGCCGTGCTAAGCAAGAGGGTAAAACCGGAATCATGATGGGCTTTCAGAATGCCCATGCCTTTGAAGACCAGCTTGGTTATGTTCAGGTATTTAAAGATCTCGGTGTGGGTGTTGTGCAGATGTGTTACAACACTCAAAACTTAGTCGGTACTGGTTGTTATGAACGCGATGGCGGATTGTCTGGGTTTGGGCATGAAATCGTCGCTGAGATGAACAAAGTCGGCATCATGTGCGACCTATCGCATGTGGGGGCCACAACCTCAAAAGAAGTTATTTTGGCTTCAGAAAAACCTGTTTGTTATTCCCACTGTTTACCAAGTGGTCTCAAAGACCACCCGCGTAATAAATCTGACGAAGACCTGAAATTTATCGCCGACCATGGCGGCTTTGTTGGTGTCACCATGTTTGCTCCTTTCTTAAAGAATGGCATCAATTCAACGATTGATGATTATGTTGAAGCGATCGCCTACATCTTCAATTTAGTCGGTGAAGACCAGATTGGTATTGGTACCGATTTTACGCAGGGCCATGGTCAACCGTTCTTCGAATGGCTGACTCACGACAAAGGTTATGCACGGCGGCTAACCAATTTTGGCGAAATTATTAACCCGGAAGGTATCCGGACGCTGGGCGAGTTCCCTAATCTGACCGAAGCGTTATTACGCCATGGATTTAGTGAAACTCAGGTGCGCAAGATTATGGGCGAAAACTGGCTGCGCGTACTGGGTGAAGTTTGGGGTGAATAATTTCATCACCGACAAGGGAAATGGATAGTTGAAAGGGAGAATTTGAGATGAGTACACATACACCTGAAATGCCGATTAGTGTTGATGATGAAACCGGGGTTTGGACAACCGATGCATTGCCGATGTTGTACGTTCCACGCCATTTTTTTGTTAACAATCATATGGGAATTGAAGAAGAACTTGGTGCAGAACGTTACGCGGAAATTCTGTACAAGGCGGGGTATAAATCTGCTTATTACTGGTGTGAAAAGGAAGCAGAAGAACATGGCTTAACTGGTGACGCTGTATTTGAGCATTACATGAAACGGTTATCTCAACGTGGTTGGGGCTTCTTTGTTACTGAGCACCTGGATATAGCGAAAGGTGAAGCGCGGGTTCGTCTGGAAAACTCCTGCTTTGTTTATCAGTACGGAAAAGTGAACCGCAAAGTTGATTACATGTTCACTGGCTGGTTTGCCGGAGCGATAGATCAGATTGCCCAAAGTCTCGGGTTGTCGGTAAAAACTCAGGCAGTCCAAACGCAAAGTGGTGCAGAGGAAGGGTGTGATTACGGAATGTTTGAAGTCACGCCAATTGCGTAAATCATTACGATAAAAACGATAAGTAAAGTAAGCATTGTCAAGGAAGACAACCCAGAGGTGAAGTATGTCCCAGTTCGATATTCTGTTTCAACCATTAAAGATTAATAAAACGACAATTCGTAACCGTATTGTCAGTACGGCTCACGCTGAAGTTTATGCTACCGATGGGGGGATGACGACGGATCGCTACGTTAAATACTACGAAGAAAAAGCAAAAGGCGGTTGCGGGTTGTGTATATGCGGTGGGTCCAGCGTCGTGTCGATTGATAGCCCACAAAGCTGGTGGAGTTCGGTTAATCTGTCTACTGACAAAATTATCCCACATTTTCAGAATCTGGCTGATGCGGTACACAAGCACGGCGGTAAGATCATGATCCAGATTACCCATATGGGACGTCGTTCGCGTTGGGATGGTGAGCACTGGCCTAATCTTATGTCGCCTTCCGGTATCCGCGAACCCGTACACCGTGCGACCTGTAAGACAATTGAAGAAGAAGATATCTGGCGCGTCATTGGTGATTTTGCTAAAGCAGCCGTTCGCGCAAAAGAAGGTGGCCTTGATGGGGTAGAGCTGTCTGCCGTTCACCAGCATATGATTGATCAGTTTTGGTCTCCACGGGTTAATAAGCGAACTGACCAATGGGGCGGAACGTTTGAAAACCGGATGCGTTTTGGTATGGAAGTACTGAAAGCGGTGCGCGAGGCAGTCGGTCCGGATTTTGTTGTGGGCATGCGTATTACGGGTGATGAATTTCACCCGGATGGTCTGACTCATGATGATATGAAGCAAATCGCGGCGTATTACGATGCAACCGATATGGTTGACTACTTTGGTGTGGTGGGTTCCGGTTGTGATACTCATAATACGTTAGCCAACGTGATTCCAAATATGAGCTATCCGCCAGAGCCGTTTCTTCACCTGGCGGCTGGCATTAAGGAAGTGGTTTCTGTACCGGTCATTCACGCGCAAAATATTAAAGATCCGAATCAGGCAAAACGTATTCTGGAAGGTGGTTATGTTGACTTCGTCGGAATGACACGCGCACATATCGCTGATCCGCATCTGATCACTAAAATCAAATTGGGTCAAACCGATCAAATTCGTCAATGTGTCGGTGCCAACTACTGTATTGACCGTCAGTATATGGGGCTGGATGTTCTCTGTATCCAGAACGCCGCGACCTCTCGTGAACATATGGGAATGCCGCATATTATTGGAAAAACCACTGGCCAGATTCGTAATGTGGTGGTGATTGGTGGTGGGCCTGGCGGGCTGGAAGCCGCACGTGTTGCGGCTGAACGAGGCCATAAAGTGACCCTGATTGAAAAAGCCGCTGAATTGGGCGGGCAAATCAATATCGCGGCCAAAGCACCTCAGCGAGATCAGATGGCCGGAATTACTCGCTGGCTGGCAATGGAACTGAATCGCCTTAATGTTGAGGTGATTTTAAATACCGCAGCTAATGCCGATATGATTCGTGAGCTAAAACCTGATGTATGTGTTCTCGCTACCGGAGGTACACCATTTATCGAGCAAAATCCGGACTGGGGTGCGGCGGAAGGGTTAGTCGTCTCTTCCTGGGATATTCTTAACGGAACGGTTGAACCGGGTAAAAATGTATTGGTGTTTGACTCTATTTGTGAATTCTCCGGCATGTCAGCAGCAGACTACCTGACTGCAAAAGGAGCGAAAGTCGAGTTGGTGACGGATGA
>QGCX01000106.1_pt1 | contig 18234 bp, 17 predicted proteins | sample 4708031 | NCBI WGS metagenome assembly QGCX01 (sample SAMN08941163, study PRJNA450518) | Sediment metagenome, whole genome shotgun sequencing project. | reverse complement strand
GTCCCCAACAGTGCTGTACCAAAGGGAGTGGATTATAATATGTGGTTGGGCCCAGCCGAAAACAGACCTTTCAATAAAAACAGATTTCATTTTAGTTTTAGATGGTTTTGGGACTACGCTGGCGGGTTAATGACGGACTGGGGGGTACACCTTATTGATTATGCGCTGTATGGAATGAAAGCTTCCAACCCCAAATCGGTGATGGCTATGGGGGGCAAGTTTGCCTATCCCGATGATGCCTCCGAAACCCCGGACACTTTGCAGACTATTTATGATTTTGGTGATTTTTCCCTATTGTGGGAACATGCCACTGGGATTGATGGCGGGAATTATGGGCGAAACCACGGGATTGCCTTTATCGGAAACAACGGAACCTTGGTATTGGATCGTGGAGGTTGGGAAGTGATCCCGGAACGCGACCGTCCCGACTGGAGCCAAGACCTTGGCCCAAAGATTGACAGAGTGCCCCTGCAACAGGTGGATGCGAATGGCCTGGATTTACATACGCTTAATTTTTTGGATGCCATTAAAAGTCGTGATAAATCAGTATTGAATGCTCCTATACAAGTTGGATACGATGCCGCTGTGGTAAGCCACTTGGGCAATATTGCCTATAAAACTGGGGAACGTTTGTTCTGGGATGCCGAGAACAGCAAATTTAACCATTCCGACGGAGATGCCTTATTGGCGAAGGAATATCACAACGGATGGGAGTTTCCGAAGATGAGGTAGAAAAACATAGTGGATTTTTTTGGTTTGCAATTGTAGCCATTTTTGTAACACCTTATTAATTCATTTTTTTTCTAGTAATTTCAAATGAGTCTTTCTACCCTCTCTAATTACTATATCAATAATTTCTTCAATGTCTTTTTTTGAAGTCCTGAAATTGACAACACAGGCTCGTAAACAATACTTTTCATTTACAATGGCGTTTGATAAAAATAATTCCCCGCCGGTTTGTAATTCATTCAATAGTTCTTCATTTAGTTTATTTAGGTAATCGTTACCCTCTTTGTAATTGAATGGAATATATCTAAACGTTGTTATGCTTAAATTTTGTGAAATTGCCTCTAGTTCACGATGTTTTTTAGCTAAGTCAAATAACATTTCTGAGAGTTCGATGTCTTCACTAATAAGTTTTTCATAACCACTTCGACCTACTTGCTGTAATGATAACCAAACCTTTAAAGCCCTAAAGCCACGTGAGTTTTGAAGTCCATATTCATAAAAATTTTGAGCAAATTCGTTTTCACTTTTGCTAAAGTTATAATATTCTGGATGTGAACTATAGGTGTCTATTAGGTGTTGAGGATTTTTAACCAAAGTACAACCCGCTTCGAGTGGACTGTATAACCATTTATGTGGATCGAGCGCAATAGAGTCAGCTTCTGAAAGACCATCAAATAGGTTTTTGTATTTTGGGATTACTGCGGCTGGAACACCGTAAGCTCCATCAATGTGAAGCCATAAATCATACTTTTTACAAATGGTTGAAATCCCTTTCAAATTATCTACAACACCCGTACTAACATCTCCCGCAGTACCTATGACCATTATGGGTTGGTAACCATTTGCCATATCTTTTTTGATTGTTTCATCAAGGACTTTATTATTCATTTTATTTGTAGAATCAGTTTGAATCCAACGAACAGATTTCGTTCCTAAACCAAATAAAATTGCTGCTTTATCTATCCAAGTATGTGTGGTTTTGGAACAATAAACAGTTAGTTTTTTAGGGATATTTGAAAGTCCATCTTCTTTTATAATTATAGGTGCTTTTGCCGTTCTGGCGGCTAAAAATGCTGTAAAATTTGCCATATTTCCGCCACTAACTAATATCCCGCCATAATTTGGGGAGACACCGATAAACTCAGCTAACCATTGAATCGTTTGTTTTTCAATTTCAGTAGCCATTGGGCTTAAAATATGTGCTCCAACGTTCGGATTTATAGATGCTGCCAGTAAATCGGCTAAGGCGCCAATTGGAGAAGCAGATGAAGTTATATATCCTAAAAATTTAGGATGTCCATTTAATAATGAATGGTTTAGTATTAAATCTGTAACTCTAGTTATTAGTTCTGTTGCAGGTATACCATTTTCTGGTAAGGAAGTATTTCCCAATATACCTTGTAATTGACTTGGACTTTCGTTAAATGTAACAGGTTTTTGATCAATACTAGAAATAAAATCAGAAATATCATCTATTAATTGATGCCCGATTTTTCGAAATTCTTTTTTGTTGATTTCAATTGAATTAACTCGATTTTCTAGCATATTATTATGGTTGTCTTAATGTGTTACTAGGGCAGAATTAGCCGAATTGACTTGAACGACCGATTACTGAACCAAGTTCAGCAGAATAAGGGAAGTTAGTATTTTTCTGATTAAAATTACATTACCATTTAAGGAATGAATTTTACCAATCTATCGATAGGCATCATTCAATCCAACACCCTTTAAAATCATAGGAAGTATTTTCTCGAGCCTACGCAATTTGGTTTTCTCCTGTTTGGCTTCGGCAATGTACTCGCTGAACTCTTTTTGTTTGTATGGGGTAAACTTTTCAAAAGCAGCTTTTAATTGGGAATCCTTTTTCAATTCAGATTTTAGAAGTTTTGGAATGGTGACTTTTTTGGTTTTCTCGGCTTTAACTTCCAATCCCTTTTTCTGATTTCCCAAGGCTTCTTTCATGTAGGCCAAAACCACTTTTTCGTCCACTTCGTCCAAACTTTGGAACTTCCAATGCCGCATCCCTTTGGTTTTGCCCTCCTGGGCATTTTCCAGCACTTTTTTCGGGTCCTTTAAAAACACACCATTAAAAAACCAAACCCCAAAATGGCTCTTGAACTTACAGATACCGAATACATTTTTGTTATTTAAAGTATATACGGGAATACTCCATTTAAAATCCTCTTCAGCTTCGGTTTTTAGGGCAATTTCTCTTAGAAAAGCTATTCCGTCCCTAAACGGATGCTCATTTTCATAATAAGCCTCTAATTTTTCAGATTTTTGCACAACTACTTGATTTGACTAGCCGTAAGTTCGCAAATTTTTACGATTACCTTCACCGCTTTCTCCATACTTTCCAAAGGAACATACTCGTATTTGCCATGGAAGTTGTGTCCACCAGCAAAAATATTGGGGCAGGGCAGGCCCATAAAACTCAATTGCGAACCATCCGTTCCGCCTCTAATCGGTTTTATAATAGGTTCTATTTGGAGGGATTTCATGGCCTCTTCGGCAATCTCCACAATGTGGTACATGGGTTCCACCTTCTCCCGCATATTTTTGTATTGGTCCTCAATGGTCAAGCTGATGTACTCTCCATGTTTTTTGTTGAGTTTCTCTTTGATATCGTTCAATAAGTCTTTTCTGGCCTGAAAATGCACCGCATCGTGGTCACGGATAATAAGTTCTATCTCTGCTTTTTCAATTTCGCCCTTTATTTTGTGTACATGGAAAAAACCTTCCCTTCCCGTAGTGTGTTCGGGAACCTCGCTAGGGGGTAGGTGGGTCATAAAATCGTTGGCAATGCCAATGGCGTTTACCATTTTGTTTTTGGCGTAGCCCGGGTGTACACTTTTACCAGTTATGGTGATTGTAGCTTTGGCCGCGTTAAAGTTTTCATATTCCAGTTCGCCCACTTGGCTGCCGTCCATGGTGTAGGCCCATTCCGCACCAAATTTTTCCACATCAAACTTATGTGCCCCACGGCCTATTTCTTCATCTGGTGTAAAGGCAATCCGTATTTTACCATGCTTGATCTCCGGATGGTTGATGAGGTATTCCATCGCCGTGATGATTTCCGCAATGCCCGCTTTGTCATCCGCACCCAACAATGTTGTTCCGTCCGTAGTAATCAAAGTTTGACCTTCATACGCCTTTAAATCTTCAAAATAATCGGGAGACAGGACAATGTTTTTCAGCTTGTTCAGTATAATATCTTTCCCATCGTAATTCTCAATGATTTGTGGCTTCACATTTTTACCGGAAAAATCAGGAGATGTGTCAAAATGGGAAACAAAACCAATGGTGGGCATCTTTTTATCCAAATTGCTTGGCAGGGTCGCCATAATGTAGGCATTCTCATCAATGGACACTTCTTGCATCCCAATCTGGTGGAGTTCCATCACCAATTTTTTGGCAAGATCCCATTGCTTTTCTGTACTGGGTGTAGTTTTGGAATAAGGATCGCTCTGCGTATCCGTGGTCACATATTCCAAAAATCGGGGCAGTAGTTTTTCCATGGTCGGTGTAGAGTTTTATCAAAAATAATGTATATCCGAACGTAATTTTGCAAATCATAGGCATTAATACCTATCTTTCGTAAACGATTAACATTAACCTCAATTGAAAGCGGTAGTTTTTTATCTTTTTTTGATATCCGGGTTTTATGGATTTGCCCAAATGGATTGTATTTTGGGCGTTGGGGGTAGAGACAATGAAACCATCACCAAAGTTTTTGAATTGACCGAGGAGCAGCAGGAAAACCTGAAAAGTTGGAGTGCGGAGCTAAAAGTCCGAAACGATATTTTAAAGGATAAGGCAAAATATCTAATGAAAAAGAACGAGGAAAGTTCGCCAGAGGTATTGCTAACTGTTTCAAAAGAGTATGGTTCCATAATGGATAGTATGAAACGAAATGTGCGAATGATTGACAAACGATTGCTTACAAGTTTCAATAAAGCCCAATATGAGCGATATGTGAAATTGTGTAGTCAATTGGCCTTGCGTCCTATCCACATTAATAGGTCTGTTGACGAAAATTGAACGATTTGTTAAGAACTGTTTTAAGAGTTTTTATTTTTGTCCAAAATCCATTCTGAATGTATAAAATACTTATTCGCCCGGTACTTTTTTTGTTTGATCCAGAAGCCGTGCATCACTTTTCTTTTTGGGCCATTAAGTTTTTTTCAAGATTGGGTTTAAGCGGTCTGTTTAGGGGGGTATTCACGATGAACAATCCAAAACTGGAGCGTGAGGTTTTTGGTGTGAAGTTCAAAAACCCCGTAGGACTTGCAGCAGGTTTTGATAAAGATGCCAAGCTTTATAACGAATTTTCTGATTTTGGTTTCGGTTTTGTTGAAATAGGTACGGTAACCCCTAAACCCCAACCGGGGAATCCTAAAAAACGATTGTTCCGATTAAAACAGGACAAGGCCATTATCAACCGGATGGGTTTTAATAACAAGGGCGTTTTTGAGGCTGCGGAACAGTTAAAGAAAAAGCATCGTGTTATTGTCGGGGGGAATATTGGCAAGAACAAAGTTACTCCTAACAAAGAGGCCATCAAGGATTATCTGATTTGTTTTGAGGCACTCTTTGAGCATGTAGATTATTTTGTAGTAAATGTGAGTTCACCCAATACACCAGGACTTCGAGAGCTTCAGGATAAGGAACCTTTGACCAAGCTGTTGAAAAAATTAAAAAGTCAGAATAAAAAACTGGCCAAGAATTCAAAACAAAAGGAGAAGCCTATTTTGTTGAAAATAGCTCCTGATTTAACAGATGATCAATTGCTGGATATTATTGAGATTGTTGCAGATACGAATATTGATGGAGTAATCGCTACAAATACCACTATAGAAAGAAAAGGTTTAAAATCTCATCTGATTTTATCCGAAGAAAAAGGTGGTCTCAGTGGAAAACCCTTGACCAAAAGAAGTACCGAGGTGATTCGATTTTTAGCTGAAAATAGCAATAAGGCTTTTCCGATTATTGGTGTGGGAGGTATACATTCTCCAGAGGATGCTTTGGAGAAATTGGAGGCAGGCGCCGATTTAGTGCAGCTCTATACAGGTTTCATTTATGAAGGCCCAGCGCTCTTAAAAAAAATAAACAAGGCCATTTTGGAAACAATGGACTAAGATTATATGCACAGTTTGCTCTTATTTCTGGAAACCGTCAATTATCCCATATTGATTGGTTTTTTTATATCCTCACTTGCCTTGGCGATTTCGCCGGGTCCTGATAATATTTTTGTACTTACACAAAGTATCAGCAATGGTACGAAATATGGTTTGGCCACAGTTTTTGGTCTGGTTTCGGGCTGTTTGGTACATACGACCCTGCTCGCATTTGGGGTTTCGGAAATTATCAAACGGAGTGATACGTTGTTTTTTGCAATCAAGCTTTTTGGAGCCATGTATCTTTTATATTTGGCGTATCAGGTATATCGCAGTGATGCTTCGATACTTTTGGATAAAGAGAACAAACCAGCAAAAACACCAAAGAAGCTTTTTTGGACGGGCTTTACCATGAATGTGCTCAACCCAAAGGTCACTATCTTCTTTTTGGCTTTTTTTCCCGGTTTTTTGTTCAGTATGGAACTCAATACCGTAATTCAATTCTACATTTTAGGCTTACTTTTTATGCTTTCGGCCCTCATCGTTTTTGGTGCAATTGCAATACTTGCAGGAAAGATTTCCAAATATCTGACCAGTCATGAAAAAGCAGGAGTTTACCTAAAATGGGTGCAAATTGTTGTTTTTGTAGGGATTGCCGTTTATCTATTTCTATCGGATAAATAAGTGCTATTTTTACGGACGCCTATGTCAAAAGTAAAACTCATAGAATGTCCTAGGGACGCCATGCAAGGGATAAAAACTTTTATCCCTACGGATGAAAAGGTAAAGTATATCCAAGCCTTGTTGGGCTGTGGTTTTGACACCATTGACTTTGGTAGTTTTGTGTCGCCCAAGGCCATTCCACAGATGCAGGATACCGCGGAGGTTTTGGCTCGGTTGGACCTATCCCGAACACAAAGTAAACTTTTGGCTATAGTTGCCAACGTTCGGGGCGCACAAGATGCATGCAAGCATGAGGCGATTGATTATTTGGGCTTTCCTTTTTCTATTTCCGAAAACTTTCAGATGCGTAACACGCATAAGACCATTGACCAATCCGTGGAAACTCTGAAGGGTATTTTGGAATTGGCCGATGCTCATGGGAAGGAAGTGGTTACATACATTTCCATGGGGTTTGGAAACCCTTATGGAGACCCTTGGGATGTGGAAATAGTTGGGGAGTGGACCGAAAAGTTGGCCGAAATGGGAACTAGAATTTTATCGCTTTCAGATACTATTGGAAGCTCCACTCCAAAAGTGATAGAGTATCTATTTTCCAACCTAATTCCCAAATATCCTGAGATTGAGTTTGGAGCCCATTTGCATACAACTCCATCCAAATGGCATGAAAAAGTAAATGCTGCATATAAGGCAGGTTGTCGCCGTTTTGATGGTGCTGTGCAAGGTTTTGGTGGTTGCCCTATGGCCAAAGATGAACTAACCGGAAATATGCCCACGGAGAAAATGCTTTCCTATTTTACTACAGAAAAAGCGGATACCGGTGTCAATTGGATGGTTTTTGAAGCTGCTTTCAATAAGGCTACGGAACTATTCTCAGTGTATCATTAAAAAAGGCACCCCAAAAAGAGTGCCTTTATTTTTTTTATCGGAATCAAAAATTAATATCTAAGTTCAATTCCAGCGTAGATGCCAAATGGATGGCCAGGTCGTAAGCCTGCAGGCACCCTTGCAACGGCATATTGCTCATCCAATAAATTGATGGCATTGGCAGTAATGGCCACATGATCATTGAATTTATATCGCCCCCCAAGATCTAGTATAAAATTGGAGCTTACTTTTTCAGTGGCGGGGATAGACCCACTTCCTGCCATTGTTCTAAAGGCGCCATTGTACCTACCACTAAGGTTTATTTCAAAATTTTCATGCTCCAGCGATAGGGCGGCATTGAACTGATGTTTGGAGATGTAAGGCATCTCATCACCTGCAGAAACCTCTCCCCAAATATCGTTTTCGCTGCCAAAACTGTTCAAGAACTCTGTGTCGGTCAGCGTATATCCAAAAGTAAAGGGTAGTTGAAGGCTTTCGTTATTTTCCATAAAGTTATAGTTCAACAACAACTCCACTCCTTGTACACTTACTTCACCGGCATTGAATTGGTCTAGGGAGCCGGTTCCACCTGTTGCGGCAAGATCACTGCCCAGTAGGTTGCTGTAATCGTTGTAAAATCCAACTAGTTCTCCCGAAATACCTGCAAATGAGAAACGGCTACCAAGTTCATAGTTCACACTTTCCTCTGGATTTTCTCCAGGTTGGTTGCTGGGAGGTGAGAAGCCTTTATGCACCCCTCCAAAAACGGACAGGTCGTTGAAATTATAGTTAAAACCAATTCCTGGGATAAACACATCTACATTGTTCTGTCTTTCGGATAGGTTAGTGCCTAAGCGTTCTACGTCGTTGGTACCATAGTCCAATCTTTCCAAGGAAATGTTTTCATAACGAAGGCCGGGAGTCAATGTTAGATCATTGATTTTAAGCTTGTACATGGCATACGAGGCAAAAGCTTTTGCACTGCTCACACGGTTGGCATTGGTGCCAGGGACTCCCGAATTGACCAATTGCATATCTCCGTTCACGATAGCATAATCATCTATCCACTGAAAACGGTCCTCTTCATCATAATGGTAACGCAGTCCAATTTCCAGATCATGATACGTGTTTTCTCCACTCCAATGGTAATCCAATTTTGTTTGAACTCCGGTAGATAGATAGTCCCTATTGTTGTTTCTGGCATTAAGGAAATCATTCGCTCCACTGTTGGCGGTGCCTTTTACTAGGTTTATGTAGGATTCATTGCCGATTGGGTCACTAAAAATAGTCCCGATGCCTTGACGTTCTCCATCAATCGTAACATAATCGACCTTGTACCAATTCCTGCTAAAATCGTTATAATAGCCAATGGTGGTAATCCTGAATTGATCGTTGAATTTTAAAGCATGGGTTCCCATCAATTGAAAGTGCTCGGCATTCATTTGATCATTTTGAGATCCAGCATAGCGTTGGAAAGGGTCTGTATCGAAATCCTCTTGGGTCAACCCTAGATAGGTTTCGTTGGACGTTTCGTCCGAATACTGCAACTTCACCTCAAACTCCTGTCCAAGTTTTGCTTCTGGATTGGTGTTGACCTTGAATTTGGCAACTAGGTCATTTTTATCAAAACCCGTGTTATCACCATTTTCCAAGTTTTTGAATCCGTTGGAATTGTAGTTGAGGTATTCCACAGCGTATCCAAAGTTTTTGTAACTATCGCCCAGTTGGGTATGGATACGACCACTTTGGAAACTACCATAGCTACTGTTTAAAAAGATTCCAAAATTATCTGGCACTTCGGTGGAAATCATGTTTATGGCACCCCCGGTTGTGTATGGTCCGAATTGTACTTGGCTACTGCCTTTCAATATTTCAACGGCCTGCATTCGCGCAATAGTGGGGAAATAATAGGCCGATGGAGCACTATAAGGAGCCGGTGCAATGAGGACCCCATCTTCCATTAAGGTAATTTTGGAACTTCTTTCGGGGGAGGTTCCTCGTAAACTGATATTTGGCCTTAGGCCAAATCCATCTTCTTCATAAATATTGACCCCGGGAACTGAACGTAAAGTACGGTTGACGTCGGTGTAGTTAAATTTTTTGATTTCTTCAGGGGAAAGGTAATAAGAAGACCCCGTTCTGTTCTTCGCCACAAATTTGCTTCCAAAAATTACTTTGGCAGATAGAACGACTTCATTCAACTCAATTAGAGTGGAGTCATTCCCGATTTGTTGTTGTTGCCCAGAAAGAAAAAGAAAGCTAAAAAACGCGATGATTGAAGTTAGTCGGTACATTGTATTAATTAAGACTTATTTTAAATAAAAAATTTAATTCGGCTGCAAATGTACATTTCCAGTGCAATAAAACAAAGCTTATTTAGAATAAATAAAGATAAAATTTCAAAATTACTTAAGAGTAATGCATCGGTCATCATATTTAGAGTAGAAAACATATTATGATAATGCAGAAAGTATTGAGTATGTCCTTTATTGATTAAAATTAGTGGTATATTTGCACGCAATTAATCCGTAATTGCAATGGAAGCTCACCAAAACAAAATTGTTGGAGAAGGACTTACATACGACGACGTTCTTCTTGTACCAGCATACTCCGAAGTACTTCCCCGAGAAGTAAACATCCAGTCAAAATTTACCAAAAACATTACTATCAATGTGCCCATTGTTTCTGCGGCCATGGATACGGTAACCGAGTCTCGCATGGCGATTGCCATGGCAAGGGAGGGAGGTATTGGTGTTCTTCATAAAAATATGACGATTGAACAGCAGGCGCTCAAGGTAAGAAAGGTAAAACGCGCAGAAAGCGGAATGATCATGGATCCTGTGACCCTTCCTTTGGAATCTGTTGTGCGTGATGCCAAGGCAAGCATGAGGGAGCATAGTATCGGAGGGATTCCCATTGTGGATGATAAAAACAAGTTGATTGGGATAGTTACCAATCGTGACCTTCGTTTTGAAAAGAATGATGATAGACCGATAGCGGATGTAATGACATCGGAAAATTTAGTGACTGTTGGAGAAGGTACTTCTTTGCAGCAGGCTGAGGTCATTCTACAAGAAAATAAGATTGAAAAACTACCAGTAATCAACGATAAGGACGAACTTGTTGGTTTGATTACGTTCAGGGATATCACTAAACTTACCCAAAAACCAATTGCCAACAAAGATCAGTACGGACGTTTGCGTGTTGCAGCTGCTATTGGTGTAACAGCCGACGCTGTTGACCGTGCAGGTGCTTTGGTAAATGCAGGTGTAGATGCCATTATAATTGATACGGCGCACGGTCATACCAAAGGTGTGGTGGGTATTTTAAAAGATGTGAAGAAATCTTTTCCAGAATTGGAAGTTGTGGTAGGTAATATTGCTACGGCCGAGGCAGCAAAATATTTGGCAGATGCCGGTGCCGATGCGGTTAAAGTGGGTATTGGACCTGGCTCCATTTGCACTACACGTGTTGTGGCCGGGGTTGGATTTCCACAGTTTTCCGCTGTTTTGGAAGTGTCTGCCGCGCTGAAAGGCACGGGAGTTCCCGTTATTGCCGATGGTGGAATCCGATATACAGGTGATATTCCCAAAGCGTTGGCCGCCGGAGCCGATACCGTAATGTTGGGCTCTTTATTGGCCGGTACCAAAGAATCGCCGGGAGAGACTATTATTTACGAAGGACGTAAGTTTAAATCGTACCGTGGAATGGGCTCTGTTGAGGCAATGAAAAAAGGCAGTAAGGATAGATACTTCCAAGATGTCGAGGACGATATCAAGAAATTGGTTCCCGAAGGTATTGTGGGCCGTGTTCCCTATAAAGGTGAATTGGTAGAGAGTATGCACCAATTTATTGGTGGGCTACGTGCTGGTATGGGATATTGTGGTGCCGGTGATATTGAAGCTTTGAAGAATAATGCTCGGTTTGTAAAAATTACATCCAGCGGTATTCACGAAAGTCACCCACACAATGTGACCATTACCAAAGAAAGTCCGAATTATAGTAGATAAAATAAAGTAAGGAAGGCGCGCTGGAGTATTTATTTCCCCGCGTAGCTTTCCCAATCTTTGTCCTTGTAGATGTTTTCACCAAAGTACTTGGCGATTTGCATAAAAGGTTCTACTTGCTGATATCCAGGAACAGGCGACAGCATATTCAATTGCTCATCTAAGAAAACTACGGTAGGGTAGCTCATACGACCTTGTAACAAAGCAGCGGCCAATTCGTGGTAGCCTCTTCTTCCAGAAGGTACAAATTTGAATGTTTTGCCTTGGTATTCAATAGGGTCTTTACCTTCTGCATCCATTTTTACCATATAGAAGTTGTCCTGCATATATTTAGATACTTCAGGATTTTGAAACGTGTTTTTATCCATCTTTTTGCACCATCCGCACCAATCTGTGTAAACGTCAACAAAAATCTTTTTGGGCTGTGCATCCGTTTGGGAAAGTTGAACGGCCTCCTCCCATGATATCCAATTAATATCTTGAGCTTGGGCGTTAAAGCCCATAAATATTAGAAAAAGCAAGCTGATTTGGGTAAAAATTGTGCGCATAGTCTTTGTTTTTGACCTAATTGTCGTCATATCAATACAAAACTAACGAAAATTGTGCCAAAAAAGTATGAGCTTTAACAGTCTGATAAGGGTAGATGCTACTTTACGGGCTGTTCCTTCGGAACCTCAAAAAGCTCCTTGTTATCCACTTGATTGTGAAGGATATCATCAAAAGTCTCTCTTTTTCTGATTAAATGGGCTTTTCCTTTATACCATAACACTTCTGCCGGTCTATATCTGGAATTGTAATTGCTGGCCATAGTGAAGCAATAAGCACCGGCATTTTTAAAACAGAGCACATCTCCTTCGGATATTTCGTTGATTCTACGGTTGCTTCCAAAAGTATCCGTTTCACAAATGTAACCGACAACCGAATAATAACGCTCTTTTCCTTTTGGGTTGGATATATTTACAATTTGATGGTTAGAACCATAGAGCATGGGTCTAATCAAATGGTTGAAACCAGAATCCACACTTGCAAAAACAGTCGATGTGGTCTGTTTTACAACGTTTACCTTGGCTAAAAAGCAACCCGCTTCACTTACCAAAAATTTTCCTGGCTCAAAGGCAAGAGTGAGTTCTCTGCCATATTCCTTGCAAAACTCGTTGAATCTTTTGGTCAGTTTTTTGCCCAATTCGTCCACGTTGGTTTGGATGTCCCCTTCCTTATAAGGAACTTTAAAACCACTTCCGAAATCAATGAACTCCAAATCCTTGAAGTTACTGGCTGTTTCAAACAAAATTTCCGATGCGTAGAGGAAAACATCAATATCCAAAATATCACTACCCGTGTGCATATGGATCCCATTGATGTTCATATTGGTCAATTCCACAATACGCAATAAATGTGGGATTTGGTGGATGCTAATACCAAATTTTGAATCGATATGCCCAACAGAGATTTTGGAATTCCCCCCAGCCATCACATGTGGGTTGATTCGGATACAAACTGGAATATCGGGATGCTTGCTACCGAATTGCTCCAAAATGGAGAGGTTGTCAATGTTTACTTGAACACCAAGAGCGGCTGCCTCTTCGATTTCTTCCAAAGAAACACCGTTGGGAGTAAAAATAATGGACTCTGGTTTAAAACCTGCTAACAGTCCCAGTTTCACTTCTTGAATGGACACGGTATCCAAACCACTGCCCAAACTGTTCAACAATCTAAGGATGCTTATATTGGAAAGTGCTTTTGCCGCATAGTTTAGTTTAAGACTGGAAACCCCCTTAAAAGCATTGGTAAGCTTTTTATACTGAGAGGTAATCTTGTCAGCATCATAAACATAAAGTGGTGCGCCAAATTGCTCTGTAAGTTGTAGTAAATCCTTAGAGTTCATTTTAAATATATATTTTAAACAAAACTAGGTTTTGTATACTTTAAACACAAAAAATCTGAATTTTTTTATCAAAATATAACAAGTTGTTTTATTTACAACAGATAAGCCGCATCTGGTGTTGTACTTTAAGTTTTTGATGTGTATTTTTAAACAAATTGCAACAATGAAGCTACCTCTATTTCCACTACAATCAGTCTTTTACCCTGGTGAAACCGTACCCTTACATATTTTTGAAGATCGATATAAACAATTGATCAACGATTGCAGAAAGGAGGCGCTTACCTTTGGTATTCCGGTTTATATCAACAACGCTATTTCCTACGGGACAGAGGTGCAATTGGTTGAAGTGGTAAACACTTATGAATCCGGAGAAATGGATGTGGTTTGTGTTGCACGTCAAGTTTTTAAGGTGCTAAGTTTTCAAAAACAAATAGAAGGTAAACTCTATGCTGGTGGAGAAGTCGAGTTTTTGGAGATTGAGAACGATGCCGATGAAAGTTTAAGAGAGGAAGTGCTCCAAAAAGTGGAGGAATTGTATGATATTATGGATGTCCCTTTTACCAAAACATCTCCCAAGCAATTCAATAGCTATTCTCTCGCTCATAAAATGGGACTTTCTTTTGAACAAGAATATGAGTTGTTACTTATGACGAGAGAAACAGATCGGTTAAATTTCATAAAAAATCATTTACAGACAACAACCAATATGTTGACCGAATTGAATCGAACCAAAGATGTCATCGAGATGAATGGACATTTTAAGAATTTTGACCCTTTGGATTTTCAAGATTTTAAGTTGTAAAGTCCAAGGACTCGAATAAAAGGGTTATAATTGACACCTAACCTGTAATTATTCATTTAACATCTTCAATTTGTCAGCAGTGTTTTCTATTTTTGTCAGCAAACAAAAGTAAATTCACAGATGAATCTTCACGAATATCAAGGAAAAGAGATTTTAGCCAGTTTTGGAGTAAGGATCCAACGAGGAATAGTTGCTCACAACGCAAAGGAAGCGGTAGATGCCGCAAAACAACTTACACAGGAAACCGGAACAGGATGGCATGTAATAAAAGCGCAAGTACATGCTGGTGGCCGTGGTAAAGGAGGTGGAGTAAAATTGGCCAAAAACTTGAAAGAAGTGGAAGAGTTGGCAGGTAGCATTATTGGAATGAACCTTGTTACCCCACAAACATCTGCAGAAGGTAAAAAAGTGCACCAAGTATTAGTGGCAGAGGATGTGTATTACCCAGGTGATAGTGAAACCAGCGAGTTTTATATGTCTGTTCTCTTAAATAGGGGTACTGGTAAGAATATGATTATGTACTCTACCGAAGGAGGTATGGATATTGAAGAGGTTGCCGAGAAAACTCCACATTTAATTTTTACAGAGGAAGTTGACCCAGGATTGGGACTTTTGCCCTTCCAGGCCAGAAGAATTGCCTTTAACTTAGGGTTGTCCGGTACGGCGTTCAAAGAGATGGTGAAATTCGTTATGTCTTTGTACAAAGCATATGTTGAAAGTGATTCAAGTCTTTTTGAAATCAACCCAGTGTTGAAGACCTCTGATGATAAAATTATGGCCGTAGATGCCAAAGTTTCCATAGATGACAATGCTCTTTATAGAAGAAAGGCGTATGCAGAAATGCGTGACCTTAGAGAGGAAAACCCGATTGAGGTAGAAGCTCGTGAGGTTGGCTTGAACTATGTTGATTTGGATGGGAATGTTGGATGTATGGTAAATGGTGCCGGATTGGCAATGGCTACCATGGATTTGATTAAAATGGCAGGTGGTGAACCGGCAAACTTCTTGGATGTTGGTGGTACTGCAGACGCCAAAAGGGTAGAGGAAGCTTTCCGAATCATCCTAAAAGATCCAAATGTAAAAGCAATCCTTATCAATATCTTTGGTGGTATTGTTCGTTGTGATCGTGTAGCGCAAGGTGTCGTTGATGCATACAAAAACATGGGAGATGCAATTCAGGTTCCAATTATTGTAAGGTTACAAGGTACCAATGCAGAGTTGGCCAAAGAAATAATTGATAATTCTGGCTTGGCTGTGCACTCCGCAGTTCAATTTAAAGAAGCTGCTGATAAAGTAGAAGAAGTTTTGGGCTAGTCTCAAGCTTAAATATATTTCATAAGGGCAATGCTTAATAAAGTATTGCCCTTTTTTATGCTTCAAATTTTAGAAAACACTGATTTTCTTCTAAGTAAATCAAGCCAATAATCTTACTGCTCTTGTTTTCAGTGTTTTCTCAGATGAACCAAATGATTAGGTGGCTTTTTCTTGTTTGAACAGGAGTATTAGCCCAAGGTTAAGGACATTAAACATTTGTTAAATGGTCCTAAAGTGTAACAATTTTGTTTTTTGATCGTCTTATTTTTGAAGCGTCGTTAAAAAAGACTCTTAATCAGGTCTATATTTTGACAAATCATTAATCATCAATTTTAATCAAAAAACAAAAATCATGAGAAAATTTAAAGCTGTTTCGGTGGCATTGGCACTATTCGCAACAATGAGTGTTTTTGCAACAAAAGGTAAGAAGGCAACAAAAGAGACTAATCTTTCTGGCCAAATTTATGAAATGTTGAAAGACAATAAATTCAACGTGGAATACAATGAATTAACTGCTGAAGTTCGTTTCATTGTAAATGAAAAAGGTGAACTAGTAGTACTTTCTGTTGAAACCAAAGATGAAATTTTGGAAGGTTTCGTAAAAAATCGTTTGAACTACCAAAAGGTACAACTAAAGAATGTTGCTCCAGGTAGAGTTTACGAAATTCCAATACGAATTACCGCTTAATAAACGGGAATTGTTTGAGTTAGTTAGAAAAAGCCCTGAAATTCAGGGCTTTTTTATGTACTAAAACGAGGTGTTTTGGAGTTATCTACCTAATAATTAGAACCAAAACCATTTGTTATGGGTACCTATCAGGAAAAATTGAGCATTCTTTCAGAGATGATTGGCTTTGCAAGGGTCGACCATTCCTTGAAACGTTCGGAATATGAATTTTTACTGAAGGTCGCCCGTAATTTAGGGGTTCCTAAGGATACCCTTGATGGATTGTTAAAGGAGAAATCCCCCAAAGTGCGTCTTAAAACTCAAGCTGAACGGATTGTTCAATTCCATAGGCTTATTTTGCTTATGAACATTGATCATGAGCAGCATAAAAAAGAGATTAATACCCTTTACAATATTGGGTTAAAAATGGGTTTGCCACCTGCCGCCATTAGTCAGGTTCTGGAAGTAATGCACCGCTATCCAGATAATATAGTCCCACCAGATGTGCTTATCAATATCTTCAAAGCATATTACAATTAACGACAAAATGTCATTTAAATTTAATTAAAACATGTCATAAAGACATGGTTTTTGTGTTGGTATAGGTTTTGACTTATACAGGGTGATTTAGATGTTTAACTAAAATTGAATCGCCATGAGTATAGTAAAAAGAAACAACCTGTTTTTTCCATCCTTGATGCATGATGTTATGGATCCTGATTGGTTCGGTGGAACAGAAAAGTGGAATACTTCTGTGCCTGCTGTCAATATAAAGGACAATACCGAAGGTTTTGAATTGGAACTAGCTGTTCCTGGTATGAAGAAAGATGATTTCACCGTTGAAATTGACAATGATGTATTAACTATTTCCAGTGAAGTCGAAACTGAAAATGAGGAAAATAAAGAAAATTATACAAGAAAAGAGTTTTCCTATACCTCATTCAAAAGGGCTTTTACATTGCCCGAGACCGTAGATGGGTCTAAAATAGATGCCAAGTACGAAGATGGAATATTGAAATTGACATTGCCCAAAAAACAAGAGGCATTGCCAAAGCCAAAACGATTGATTGAAATCGGATAAGACATTAGAACACCAACTATAGGTGTTTCATGATGGTTGGATTAGTTGGTTAGTTTGAGGTGCGCCCCTGCTTTGCGGGGGCGCACTTTTTTATTTCTCTTCCTGAAGCATTTTTATCTCGTCCCGTAATTTGGCAGCTTCCATAAAATCTAATTCTTTAGCTGCTTTTTCCATGGCCTTTCTTTTGTCCCTTATCATTTTTTCTTTCTGATCTTGGGTTAAATATTTAAGGTCCGGTTCGGCAGCACGAAGCTCTTCTTTTTGAAAATGATATGTAGATACCGAATTTTTCGCTAGGGCACTATCCAAGTTTTTCTTTAAAGCAGTAGGTGTAATATGATGTTCCTTATTATAGGACATTTGCTTATCTCTTCGGTAATTGGTTTCATCAATCGTTTTTTGCATGCTGTCGGTAACTTTATCTGCATACATGATGGCCTTTCCATTGAGGTTTCTTGCTGCACGACCTACTGTTTGGGTCAAAGAACGATTACTCCTTAAAAAACCCTCTTTGTCTGCATCCAGAATGGCTACAAGGGATACTTCGGGCAAATCCAAACCTTCACGTAGAAGGTTTACCCCGATTAGAACATCGAATAGTCCTTTGCGCAGGTCCTGCATAATTTCCACGCGCTCCAAGGTGTCAACATCACTGTGGATGTAGCGACAACGAACATCAATACGGGATAGATATTTTGTGAGCTCCTCCGCCATACGTTTGGTCAGCGTAGTCACTAAGGTACGTTCGTCCAATTCTACACGTTGTTGAATCTCTTCTACTAAGTCATCAATTTGGTTTTCACTAGGTCTCACCTCGATTACAGGATCCAATAATCCTGTTGGTCGTATGATTTGTTCCACATAAACCCCTTCACTCAATTCCAATTCATAATCGGCAGGGGTAGCACTCACATACAGCACTTGGTTTTGAAGCGCTTCAAACTCTTCAAATTTTAATGGACGGTTATCCATTGCCGCCGGCAATCGAAAGCCATATTCCACCAAGTTTTCTTTTCTGGAACGGTCTCCCCCGTACATGGCATGTACCTGGGGGATGGTTACGTGACTTTCATCAATCACCATT
>QGCX01000105.1_pt1 | contig 18240 bp, 17 predicted proteins | sample 4708031 | NCBI WGS metagenome assembly QGCX01 (sample SAMN08941163, study PRJNA450518) | Sediment metagenome, whole genome shotgun sequencing project. | reverse complement strand
CAACAGCAATCAGAGAGGGCGAAAGGGGCGATACCGCCACAGCCGATAATTTTACCATCTAAGGATGCTATCCAGTACTGGCTCTTCTGTTCAGGGGTGTAATGTTGGCTCATTGCCAAAACTTCGGCGTCGGATGGGCCGAAACCCTCGCCGATAGCACCAAATTCTCTTCCGACCGACTGAATGATATTTGCGATTTCAAAATCATCATCGGATAGAATTGGGCGAATCACTATATTCATGCTTACCTCGTGCTTTCATTGGCTTAGCCGCGTTTTTGTTACTTTAATGTAAACCATTATTTGTCTGCAATACCAATTAGTTTGGATATAAGATCCTTCTGCTTTAACTACGGAAAAGTGTTATAATTCACCCTCATCCAACCTGTACGGAATTCATGGTCATAATTTTACGTTTTGGCCGTTTCAAACCATTTTTCAATTTGGCATCAAAGCCAGCATTGGTTACTATGTACAGCTATTTGATATTACCCAAGAAACTTTGTCGGAATATTCTGATTCCGATGTCGAAACTACCCTCATGGTAGGCGAGGAAACGATGCAACATCTACAAGAGATTATTGCTAATGCGGCCGCTGCAATCGAGGCAGCACCATCACTGGTCGTACTAGACGAAGTCCGGGTTCAATACCTAGGTAAAAAAGGTGAACTCACCACGCAACTGCAAAATTTAGGCAAACTACCGCCTGAAGAGCGCCGTGAAGCTGGTCAGGAAATCAACAAAGCGAAAGCTGCGGTACAGCAGGCGATTGCAGCCCGTAAAGACGCACTGCAAGCAGCGGAATTAGAGCAGAAGCTGGCAGCAGAAACCATCGATGTAACACTTCCTGGTCGTCGTATTGAAAATGGTGGTCTGCATCCGGTAACTCGTACTATCGAACGTATCGAAAGTTTCTTTGGTGAATTAGGTTTTACTGTTCAGTCAGGGCCGGAAATTGAAGATGATTTCCATAACTTTGACGCACTGAATATCGCAGAAGATCACCCGGCTCGTACCGATCACGATACCTTTTTCTTTAATCCAAAACTGATGTTACGTACCCACACTTCAGGCGTACAAATTCGTACTCTGGAAGAGAAACAGCCACCGCTACGCTTTATTGCACCTGGCCGTGTATACCGTAACGATTATGACCAGACTCATACTCCAATGTTCCACCAGGTGGAAGGTATGTTAGTCGATGAAAACGTTAATTTCGCTCAGTTGAAAGGTATCCTGAACGACTTCCTGTGCAACTTCTTTGAAGAAGATCTGGAAGTGCGCTTCCGTCCGTCGTACTTCCCATTTACTGAACCTTCTGCGGAAGTGGATGTGAAAGGCAAAAATGGTAAATGGCTGGAAGTATTAGGCTGCGGCATGGTACACCCTAATGTACTGCGTAGCGTTGGTATTGACCCTGAGAAATACAGCGGCTTTGCATTTGGTATGGGTGTTGAACGTTTAACCATGCTTCGTTATGGCGTAAACGACCTACGTGCATTTTTCGAAAACGATCTTCGTTTCCTTAAACAGTTTAAGTAATTCAGGGGCAGTACAGAATGAAATTTAGCGAAACATGGCTTCGTGAGTGGGTAAACCCTGCGGTTACTACTGACGAACTAACACACCAAATCACCATGGCTGGCCTGGAAGTTGACGACGTTATTCCGGCAGCGGGTTCTTTTACTGGTGTAAAAGTGGGTCACGTTGTTGAATGTGGCCAACATCCTGATGCGGATAAATTGCGTGTAACTAAAGTTGATGTCGGTGCCGAAGAGTTACTTGATATCGTCTGTGGCGCACCAAACTGCCGTCAGGGCCTTAAAGTTGCGGTAGCAACGGTTGGTGCCGTATTGCCGGGTGACTTTAAAATCAAGAAAGCGAAACTACGTGGTCAGCCTTCGCACGGTATGCTGTGTTCATTTACTGAACTGGGTATCGATGTTGAAGCAGAAGGCATTATCGAGTTGAATACTGATGCCGCAATCGGCACTGATATTCGTGATTTCCTTGCACTGAACGATGTGACTATCGATGTTGATTTAACCTCAAACCGTGCTGACTGCTTTAGCCTGCGTGGTATGGCGCGTGAAGTCGGTGTATTAAATCGCATGGATGTAAAACAGCCAGAGTGTGATGCTGTTGCCGACACTATTGCAGATGTGGCTTCTATTGAAGTTAAAGCTCCGGCTGCTTGCCCTCGTTATTTAGGACGTGTAGTTAAAAATATAAATGTTAGCGCTGAAACTCCACTATGGATGCAAGAAAAACTGCGTCGCTGTGGTATTCGTTCAATCGATCCTGTGGTCGATGTGACTAACTATGTATTACTGGAACAAGGCCAACCAATGCACGCGTTCGATTTGGCAAAAATCGACGGTGGCATTGTGGTTCGTATGGCGGAGCAAGGCGAGAAGCTGACGCTGCTGGACGGCAGCGAAGCCGAACTGAATGCAGATACTCTGGTTGTTGCTGATCACAATAAAGCACTGGCGATTGCCGGCATCTTTGGTGGTGAAGGTTCAGGCGTAAACAGCGAAACTAAAGATGTGTTACTAGAGTGTGCGTTTTTTGCTCCGGATGCTATCCGTGGTCGTGCTCGTAGTTACGGTCTACATACAGATTCATCCATGCGTTATGAGCGCGGTGTCGATTATGCACTCCAGGTTAGCGCCATGGAGCGTGCAACTGCGCTGCTTACCTCTATTTGTGGTGGCGAAGCAGGCCCGGTTGTTGCGGTAGAGTCTGTTGCAGATTTACCTAAGCCAAACCGTGTTTCCTTGCGTCGTACGAAATTGGACAAGCTACTGGGTCATGAGATTGCTTCAAATGACGTGGTGGAAATCCTGGAACGTCTGGGCATGAGCGTAGAAACCAGCGATGAAGGTTGGGTTGCTCAGGCTCCAACCTGGCGTTTTGATATCGCTATCGAGCAGGATCTGATTGAAGAAGTGGGCCGTATCTACGGTTACGACAATATTCCGAATCAGGCACCAGTTGCAGCATTGTCGATGAATGATCATCGCGAAGCGGATCAGCCTCTATCTCGCGTACGCAACCTGTTGGTTGACCGTGGTTATCATGAAGCAATCACTTACAGCTTTGTAGAGCCTGAACAGCAGAAATTGGTTGTACCTGGTATCGAGCCGTTAGTTTTGCCAAATCCGATTTCAGCAGACATGTCTGCGATGCGTTTAGGTTTGATTCAGGGACTGCTGAATACCGTTGTTCGTAACCAGAAACGTCAGCAACCACGGGTTCGTCTATTTGAATATGGCCTGCGCTTTATTCCTGATAACAGCGCTGAAAACGGTATGGCTCAAGAGCCGATGCTGGCGGGTGTTATTGCAGGTCCACGTTCTGAAGAGCATTGGAATCAGGAATCAGCAACGGTTGATTTCTTTGATATGAAAGGCGACGTTGAAGCGGTACTTGAACTGACATCGAACGATAAAGCGTTTACTTTCGCAGCGACCAAACATCCGGCACTTCATCCAGGACAAGCAGCTGCGATTCTGTTTGAAGGTAAACCAGTGGGTGTGATTGGTACTGTTCACCCAGAGCTAGAGCGTAAGTTTGGCCTTAACGGTCGCACTATCGTATTTGAACTGGAATGGTCTGCTATCAGCAGCAAAGTGATCCCTGAAGCTGCGTCAGTCTCTAAATTCCCGTCTAACCGCCGTGATATTGCTGTGGTTGTTGATGATGCTGTCGCTTCTGGTGATGTTATTCAGACATGTTTGGCTGCTGGTGGCGAGTTATTAACTGATGCTTCTCTGTTCGACGTATACGTTGGCAAAGGTGTTGAAGATGGTAAGAAGAGCCTGGCGATTGCTTTAACGCTGCAGTCAGCTGAACGTACTCTCGAAGAAGCAGAAATTGCTGCCAGCGTGGCGGCAGTGGTTGAAGCACTGGCAACAGCGCATGCTGCGATGCTACGTGAGTAATCTTCAGTCAATCGATTGCTGAACGAAAGATTTAGGCCGACTTGTTCGGCCTATTTTTTTACCTGTTTAAGGTGACGGATATCTGAACCAACTCCCTGAAAATAAAAAGAATATCAAATTTAAAACAAATTCAAAAAATAGTCTGAAAATTGAAATTCAAGAAATATTTCTGATATATGAGTCAATGCTAACATTTAATACTGTTTATCTATAAAAATCAGATAATTAATTTGAAAAATGGGTCAAATTGCACCATAAGCTATTGAGTAAATTATGAGCTAGGTATCAATCGTGTAAGAAAAAAGTTGGCGTAAATCAGAAGGTTGGCATACACTTCAACAATAGAGCCGATATGTTGTTGATTGGCTGAATAAAATTTGCTTTGGTGCTGCCTTGCGGCAGTAAAGTTAAACCTAGCTTTGAGGGAAGTTTTATGGCGCTGACAAAGGCCGAATTGGCTGAGAACCTGTTCGAAAAACTTGGTTTTAGTAAACGGGATGCCAAAGAAACGGTTGAAGTGTTTTTCGAAGAAATCCGAAAGGCGTTGGAGAACGGTGAACAGGTAAAATTATCGGGTTTTGGTAATTTTGACTTACGTGATAAAAATCAGCGCCCGGGTCGAAATCCTAAAACGGGTGAAGATATTCCTATTTCTGCTCGACGTGTTGTGACATTTCGTCCGGGGCAAAAATTAAAAGCCCGTGTAGAAAGTATCGAACTGGATAAATAATCTTTATCCGATAAGGCCACGATAGAATTCGTGGTCTTCTACCTTCTGTATGGCGTCACGAATATTATCGTGACGCACATATTTCTTTTTCTTAATTCTTAATAAATAATTTTGATTGCAGAGGCAGATTGCAGTGCTAACGCTTTTGCCTGCTCAGTATCTTCTGCTGTAGCAAGCGTGACTCCTAAGCGGCGGCGACCATCGATATCCGGTTTACCAAACAGACGGATTTGAGTATTTGGAATAGTTAATGCCTCTGCTAATCCATCAAACCTAATATTGTTTGAAGTTCCTTGACCTAATACAGCGACTGAAGCGGCGGGAGCAATCTGGCCGATCTGATTAATTGGCAGGCCGGTAAAGGCACGGACATGCAGGGCAAATTCAGAAAGATATTGTGAAGCCAGTGTTACTAAGCCTGTATCGTGTGGGCGAGGTGATACTTCATTAAAAATAACGGTATCGCCTTTAATGAACAATTCTACTCCGAAAATGCCGTATCCACCTAATGCCTCAACCACTTTGCCAGCCGCTTGTTGCGCAGCTGCTAACGCGGTTTCTGACATCACCTGCGGTTGCCACGATTCACGATAATCACCATCTTCCTGGCGATGACCGATTGGGGCACAGAAATGGATACCATCCACAGCGCGTACGGTTAGTTGGGTAATTTCGTAATCAAAATCGATAAACCCTTCGACAATCACGCGGCCTGCACCAGTGCGGCCACCTTGTTGGGCATAATCCCAGGCTTTTTGTACATCTGCTGTGGACTTAATGACGCTTTGCCCTTTACCCGATGAACTCATTACTGGCTTAACAACACAAGGGATACCAACGGCATCAACAGCCGCAGAAAATTCTGCAAAACTGTCGGCAAAATGGTATGGCGAGGTGGTGAGTTCCAGCTCTTCAGCGGCCAGGCGGCGAATCCCTTCTCGGTTCATGGTCAGGCGGGTTGCATTGGCGGTAGGAACTACGTTCAGGCCAGCTTTTTCCAATTCAACTAGTTTAGCGGTTGCGATGGCTTCAACTTCAGGAACCACATAATCGGGTTTTTCCAGGTCAATAATACGGGCCAATTCATCGCCATCGAGCATGTTGAAAACATGGCTACGATGAGCAACCTGCATAGCGGGTGCATTAGCATAACGATCGCAGGCGATCACTTCCAGACCGAGTCTCTGACATTCAATCGCTACTTCTTTACCAAGCTCACCCGAACCCAGTAACAGGACTCGAGAGGCATTTTTACTTGTCGCCGTACCTAACATTGGTGCTTCCTCGCTGACTAATTTTGTGTGATTTAGACGCGGCCAATCATACTGAAATTAAGCATAAAAGCAAACGTTTGCGCTGGCCGGATTGCGACAATCAACAACCCGGCCAATCTGAGGCGATTAACGCATTTTAAAGCGTTCTGCATGGAATGCATTCTCGTTAAGGCCAAAGCTCAGCAGGTCACTTTTTAGTTGTTCGGCAAATCTCACCGGGCCACAGAAGCTTACTGATGCCTGAGATAAATCCAGCTGCTCAGCCACTTGTTTGGATGATAACCGCTGACCATGTTCTGACGTATAGACGTGTAGTTGGATGAAGGGTAGGCGGGCCACTAATTTATTCACCATATTGAGGAAGTAAGTCTCTTTTCCCCCATGGCGGCAATAGAATAGATGAATAGTTTTGTCCTGATCTATACCGCTTTTGGCTAACTGGTTCAGCCAGGCAATAAACGGCACAATACCAATGCCTGCGCCCACCCACGCTTGTTGTTTATGATTGGGGATTTGAAAGCGGCCATAGCCACCTTCTATCTCAACCGCTTGTTCGACTTGTAACTGCGACATCAATTTTTGTGTGTAATCGCCTAGGCTTTTAACGCCGAACTCAATCAAGCCAGAGTCTTTGTCATAGTTGAGCACAGAAAATGGATGTGAAGGTTCACCATCTTTAAAATCAACAAAGGTAAACTGCCCTTCACGGTAGTCCAATTTTTTATCTAACTGAATAGTGAAGTGCAGGATATTAGATTGCTGAGACTCGTTGTTGGCCATTTCTACCATGATGACTTTACCCGATACGCGCTTGTTGTTGCCTATTTTTCCCAGCAGGGAAATTACCGCACATACAGAGCCAATCACACACATCAGCACGATAAAACTATCGGTAGATATCGCAGTCCATTTCAGATCCATCAGCATAATACTGTGGAATGCACCAGCCAGGTAAATGGCACCGGCAATATTGTGTGTCCACTTGAACTGACGGTAACGAACCAGTTGGATCAGACTGATAGCGGCAAAGATCAGGAAGATGTAGAAAGAGTAGTTACCCACTTCTTTAGCAAAATGAGTCCAGTCAAAAGCGGCTTCTGCCGTTTCTGGTCGTGGCCCTCGATTTGGCGCATCGATCCAACCTAATGGAATAAGCCATTTAGGGAGTTGCACCATTAACCAGTGCAGGCAGAGAAAAACCAACGCGCCAATGCCCATTTGTTTATGGATCGCATACCCTTTGTCCAAACCATTAACTAGATTTTCAACCCAGGTCAAACGCATGGCAAGCAGCATAGAAACCGTCATGCAAGCCATGGCAATAACACCGCTTAAGATAGTGAGCTGATGACGCCAATAAAAGAAATTACTTTCTGGTGTCCAGGTGAATAAAATGCTGGGAACCCAGAGCAGTGAACAAAGGATAACAAGTTTTTTCATGGTGGTTTGCCTGACTGACATACATAAAAGATAGGGTTATCTTATGTCGAATCAGGCAAGACAATAATCGACTTTAACGGTTTTTACATTCGCTTTGCACTTCTTTACATTCGGCCTCAATTTTGGGTAACCATAAAGAAATAACCGTAGTGAGCAGTAAGAAGATGAATGAAAACCAAAGGCAGGCGGCTAGGCCCCAGAGTTGGAAAATCCACCCTGAAAGTACCGTACCGATTAGGCGGCCCATTGCGTTGGCCATATAGTAAAAGCCGACATCTAGCGATACGCCATCACCTTTTGCGTAGCTAACAATCAAGTATGAATGCAGGGATGAGTTTACCGCAAATACCGCGCCGAATATCATCAGTCCGCCTACAATTGCTATTTCTGGTTGCCAGCCAATCTGGACGGCATAAGCAATTGCTCCGGTTACAATAGAGAGCAGTGCGACCCATAATGTAGCGGCGTGACCATCTGGTGTCTTTCCAGAGGCTTTGCCGGTAATGCGTGGTGCAATACCCTGAATAACGCCATAACCTATCACCCAAAGCGCGAGGAATCCTCCAACGGCACTGTGATCCCAGCCAAATACAGAACCGAGGTAGACAGGAAGGGCAACCACAAACCAGACATCACGGGCACCAAACAGAAACATTCGCGCGGCTGAAAGTATATTAATACTGCGTGATTTGGAAAAAATCTCGGAGAACTTAGGTTTGGTCTTAGCTTTACCCATATCGGATTTGAGGTTAAGCAGACTGAGGATAAAGACCAGGCAAAGTACACCCGCCATCAGGGCCACAGCGTATTGGAAGCCAATCCAGGTGAGTAGGGCACCACCAAGGAAAAAACCAGCACCTTTCAGGGCATTTTTTGAACCGGTGAGAATCGCAATCCATTTATACAACGCACCCTGAGCATTTTCCGGAACCAGAGTTTTAATTGCACTTTTGGCACTCATTTTATTCAGGTCTTTGGCAATACCCGATAATGCCTGAGCGGCCATTACCCAGGGAATCGTTAGCCAGCTCGCCGGTACGGCCAGCATCAACAGAGCAATAATCTGCATTGCCAAGCCGATATTCATGGTGCGATTCAAACCAAGTCTGGCTCCCAGCCAGCCGCCAATTAAATTGGTGACCACACCAAAGAATTCATAGAACAAAAACAGTGAGGCTATCGCCAGTGTTGAGTAGCCCAAATCATAGAAATAGAGCACTACCAACATACGCAACGCGCCATCTGTGACGGTAAAATTCCAATAGTTAAATGTGACCAGCATGTACTGACGCACATTGTTATTTAACTGAGATAGCATGGTGACGTTCTCTTGATTGGTTTGGATTGATCTCCCGAGTGAAGAATAAAAGAGCGGTGTTACCGCCCTTTTATTCCAAAACGAGATTATTGGTTAGCGAAGTTCTGGATATACTCTATCTGTATCGGCTTACTGAATGCACCGGGGCGCAGTGCTTTTACTTGTGGAATAATATCGTCAAGTTGCCAACCACGACCAAGCAAAGCATGTGCAGCAAGCAGGCCGGTACGACCTGAGCCTCCCATACAGTGTAGAGCCACTTTTTCGCCGGAGTTCAAAGCGTTTTGTATCGCAACTTCACATTGTGACCAGTAAGCGTGAAATTCTTCATCAGGTGCACAATCATCTTCGATCGGCGCATAGAACCACTGTAGTCCGGCATTCTCTACCTGTTGAGGAAGATCGGCTACGTTCTTATCAGCCATCTCTTGACGGTTAATTGCACTAACCACAATAGTGACTCCTTGTGATTTTAATTGCTCGATACTGTCAGCCAATGAAGCCTCTTTTGTACCTGGGCATGGCGTTAAAATCAGCCCAGCGTCGCCTTCTAGCGGTAATTCCCATGTTGGATGTGTCATTTAATTATTTCCTTATACTAAACCGACTTTACGTACTAGCTCGGCGGTACGGGTTGCGTAACCCATTTCGTTATCGTACCAAGCGTAAATTTTAACCATACGTTTGCCAACCACCATGGTAGATAGTGCATCAACGATAGTTGAGCGTTGATCGCCTTTGTAGTCGACAGAAACCAGAGGACGTTCTTCGAAACCAAGAATGCCTTTTAGTTCGTTTTCAGAAGCTGCTTTTAGCAGCGCATTCACTTCCTCTGCTGTGGTATCGCGCTTCACATCAAAAATAATGTCAGTCAGAGAAGCATTTGCCAGAGGAACACGTACCGCGTGGCCGTTAATTTTATCTTTCAGTTCCGGGAATATTTCTACGATAGCGGTAGCAGAGCCAGTTGTGGTCGGGATTAAACTGCTACCACAGGCACGCGCACGGCGAAGATCTTTATGCGGTGCATCCAGAATAGTTTGAGTATTGGTTAGATCATGAATGGTGGTAAATGATGACTGTTCAATCCCCAGTTTTTCATAAATCACTTTAACTACCGGAGCGATACAGTTAGTTGTGCACGAAGCGGCAGTGACAATGCGGTGTTTTTCCGGTTCAAAGATATGATCGTTTACTCCGACAACAATATTCGCGATCCCTTCTTCTTTAACCGGAGCGGATACGACAACACGCTTGACACCCTGTTCCAGATACTGATTAAGGAACGAACTTTTACGGTGTACGCCGGTAGATTCGATTACTACATCACACTGTGACCAGTCAACGGCATCAATCGCTTTTTCTTGAGTGGTTTTAATCGCTTTACCATTAATGAAAATTTGATTGCCTTCAGCGGTGACTTCGTGATGCCAGCGGCCTTGTATTGAATCGAATTCCAACAGGTGTGCGAGAGTTGCAGCATCGCCAGCTACATCGTTAATCTGGACAAATTCCAGCTCTGGCCAGTCAAAGGCTGCACGCAATGCCAGACGACCGATACGACCAAATCCATTAATTCCGATTTTGATAGACATAATTTATTCCTCGTTAAATACAGCATTCCGGGCGAGATTTCATCTTCGCCAGGTTTTGCATATCTTGTTGGTATTCTTGTTTGAGACAGTTGGAGTCAGCTAGCCCCTGAATCTGCTTTTTCATCCAACCGGGTAGCTGATCGGATAGTTGGTAAAAAACCCATTGCCCCTGGCGTATATCAATCACAATGCCACTAGAGCGCAATAGTGCGAGGTGACGTGATACTTTCGGTTGACTCTGTTGTAGCGCCTCGGTCAGTTCACCGACGCAGAGCTTTCCTTCACGCGCAATCATCATCAGGCATCTGACCCGTGTTTCATCGGAAAGCAATTTGAAAAACTGATGTGGCAGCATAATAATTACCAAATATGTATATATGAATATCCATATATATTAAGTTAAAAACGCTGCGTTTCAACTAAAATTTTTCGAGCTAGCTAAAACATAACAGCGTCAGTATCCATAATAAAGATGACAGCTTTATGACAGTCGTTCCATTAACCACACTACGTAAGCATAAGTATAGGGAGCGAGTATTGAGGTAATGACACCGCACAGAACCAAAGCAAGGGAGCTAAAAGCGGCGTCTTTAGGTTCTTTCTCTGCACAAGTTGCGGTTCCCAGAGCGTGCGAGATAGTACCCATAGTTAACCCTTTTGCTACCGGATGGGTGATGTTTAACCATTTGTACACCGGATAGGCAAAGATGGCTCCAAATAAACCCACCAGCAATACCATGATAGCGGCAATCGCTGGAACACCTCCCAGGTGAGAAGACACTTCCATCGCAATCGGTGTGGTTACGGATTTGGTTAAAATTGCTGCCAGCAGTGGTTGATCAGCGTGAAGAATGACGGCGATGGTTCCTGCAGTAAACATCGACATGGCACTGCCAAACAGGCAGGCTGAGATGATCACTTTCCAGTTGGCACGGATTTGCGGTAGTTGCTCATACAAAGGATAGGCCAGGGCGACGACGGCAGGTTGCAGCAGATAGCTGACCCACTGGTTATCGGCGTAATAGGTATCAAATGACACGTTAAACAGTAACAGTGTCGCAATAAGAATTGCCACGGAAATTAGCAACGGGTTGACCAGTGGATTTTTCACGGTTCTGGCCAGCCAACGGGCAAAAATAAATACGGCAACGGAAATAACAAACCACATTATTTTTTCTCCCGCGAAAGTAAACGATCAAGAATCAGACTCATGCTAACTAACACAATCAAGGTGCCGCCAATGGTACTGGCAAAAATGGGGATGGCATTTTTGCCTAACATATCGAAATGCACCATCAGGCCAACACTGATGGGAACAAAAAGAAACATCATATGGCGGATAAACAGAGACGCACCTGGTTGAACCCATTTGGCTGGCAGAATACCGCTCGCCATTAAGGCAAATAGCAGCAACATGCCAATAATACTACCGGGTAAGGACATATGGAAAAATGACTGAATCGCGATGCCAACATAAAGACAGATGAAAATAATTGCCAGTGCTATGACGTATTTTGTAAGTTGCTTAATCATGGGTTGAAAAATCTTGGTAATGGTTATGAAAGTAGTTTTTGTACATAGTCATAGATGGATTTGAGAATCTTCATTTTATGACTGTCGCTCTGGTTTTCTTCTGCAAGTTGCTCTAAGCGAAGCATATATTGCTCAGTATGAGTTTCAAAATAGTCACGGCAGTGAATTGCCCAGCGTTTCTGTTCTTCTGGAGTTAAACTCCAGGGGAAGTTGCGCGCACGATAACGAAATAGCAGTGGCTTAATGCGTGGATCATTAAACTGAATATCCAACTGGCCAAGTAGTTCAGGTGATGTTTGCAGAATGATATCCATTGCCGCACGATCCGCAGGCGTAAAGAATCCATCATAAAGTTGAGTATCAACGTTATCCTGTCGGGCAAATTCACTTTCTTCATTAAATAGATCGAGCAGTTTTTCTCGAATTTCATGATTGCTACGTAGAGTCGCCAAATTATTCAGGCACTGCTGGCGATCAATTCCCAGTTGCTCTGCGTTTTCTGCTGTCAGAGTTTTAGCCGGAGCAAGAATCGGGCATTTATTTAGATGCACCAATTTGACCGGAACAGGTAAATCACCATCTTGCAACTGATCACGTTTGGTGTAAAGGCGTTGTTTGAGTTCTTCACTATTTAAACTGAGCAGTGGCGTCGGGTCCATGGCTAAGTCAACCACGATAACCGCATTATTGTTGGTCGGATGCCAGGCAAAAGGAACAATCCAACTGGTGTAATTCCGCTCACGACCAAACATTCCGGAAACATGCAGCAGTGGGGTTAAATTGACAATATCAATTAATCCGGCTAAGGCTTTTTTGTTTCGCATAGACAGAAAATAGTTAAACAGCTTGGGTTGAGCTTGCTTAACCCGTTTTGCCATTTCGATAGTTGCGATGACATCGGCCATTGCATCGTGCGCATTGCTGTGTTCGATGCCGTTGGCGACCGAAAGGTGTTCCAGACGAAAACTCGGATAACCTTCGTCATTGTCCGGCCAGTTAACCCCTTCAGGGCGTAGCGCGTGGCAGGCTCTCAGCACATCTAACAGATCCCAACGGGAATTGTTGTTTTTCCATGCCCATGCATAAGGATCAATAAAGTTTCGGTAGCAGGTATAGCGGGTAACTTCATCATCAAAACGGATATTGTTATAGCCCATGTTAATGGTATTCGGCTGTGACAGTTGTTGATGAATCTGACGAATAAACTCGTGCTCGGGTAACCCTTGGCTTGCGGCTTTTTGCGGTGTGATCCCGGTAATTAATGCCGCTTCGGGTGATGGCAGGTAATCCATCGGAGGCTGGCAGTAAATCACCAGCGGCTCGCCAATAATATTAAAATCCATATCAGTGCGAACACCGGCAAACTGGCTAGGCCGATCCAAGCCGGGATTAGTGCCCCAGGTTTCGTAGTCGTAGAAGAAGAAACTTGGTGACGGTTCAGAGTGCATCAGAGAAACCCATTGATATAAAAAGTAGACTGGTGCTATTACACCATTTGCGTTGTAAGTAAGCAAACAGTTGTTTAAATTGCAAATGACGATATCTGACTGGACGCTTTAAGCCTCCGCTATGGTAGGATAAGCTCCTTTTTTATAACCACTATTTGAGAACTCACGTCATGTTGGATAATAAATTTCAGCCACAAATACAGCAAAGAATCGATCAGAAAACTAAGCCGCTAGGCGCTTTAGGAGTAATGGAGTCACTGGCCGCACAACTGGCGCTGATTCAGAGCCAGGGACTGGATCATGCGGTAGAAAAAATTGCCATCAATAAACCGACTGTAGTGGTGTTCGCCGGTGATCATGGCATTGCTGATGAGGGTGTAAGTATTGCCCCCAGTGCGGTGACTCAACAGATGGTGATTAATTTCCTCAACGGCGGTGCCGGAGTTAACTGTTTTTGCCGCGCTAACGATGTCGAGATGTTTGTCGTTGATGCCGGAATTCTGTTTCCGGTGGACATGGATGCCCCGAATTTTATCCGTCAGCGTATAGGGGAACGGACCAATAATTTTGCAAAGCAAGCCGCAATGACTGTACAGCAGGCCGAGCAGGGCATCGAGATGGGTAAATCTTTTGTTACTTCACTTATCAAACAGGGTTCAAATCTGGTGATGTTCGGTGAAATGGGAATTGCCAATACCAGCAGTGCCGCTGCCATTTTGGCTGCTTTGACAGATCTTGATGTTGAACAATGTGTCGGCCTGGGGACGGGAATAAATCCAGAACAATATGCGAAAAAATTGGCATTGGTCACACAGGGTGTTGTCCGTTGCAAAGGTCTGTCGCCAATTGAGGTCCTAGCTGAGGTTGGTGGATTTGAAATTGCCCAGATAGTTGGCGGATTTTTAGCTGCAGCGGAGCAGGGTGTGGCGGTCATTGTTGACGGCTTTATCGTTTCTGCTGCGGCCTATATTGCAATATTGATTAACCCGACCTGCCGCGAGTTTATGATCTTCGCGCATCAGTCCGATGAATCGGGGCATAAATTGCTGTTGGCGGAAATGCAGGCGCAACCTTTACTGCAGCTTGGTTTACGCTTGGGCGAAGGAACGGGGGCAGTATTGTCTGTAGCGCTAATCCGTTCTGCCGCTGAGTTCTATAATTCGATGGCCAGTTTTGCTGAAGCGGGAGTCACTGTTTAGATGAATGGTATGAAATATCAGTGGCAACTCTTCTTACTGGCGCTGAGTTTTTTCAGCCGTATCCCGGTTTCTGATAAGCTGCCGTATTCCTCTGAACGGATGAACCAGAGTGGTCGGTATTTTCCATTAGTGGGGCTGTTACTGGGTTTGATATGCGCGGTGAGTTACGCATTGTTCTCCATTTTGTTACCCACTGATATTTCATTATTTCTTACTATGGTGACCAGTTTAATGCTGACCGGTGCTTTTCATGAGGATGGCCTGGCTGATATGGCGGATGGTATCGGTGGTGGGATGACGGTTGAGAAACGCCTCTCGATTATGAAAGATAGCCGAATTGGCGCTTATGGCTCTAGTGCGCTGATAATGGCACTGCTGGGTAAGTTTTTGCTGCTCAGTTGGCTATTCAGCTCTTCTTCAATTTCCCCCGTTCTGGTCTGGCTTATTGGTTACACCAGTAGTCGCGCAGTAGCGATTTCACTGATTTTCAACACGCCTTATGTAAGTGATAATGGTACGAGCAAAAGTAAGCCTCTAGCCGAGCAACAAAGTCTGGCTGAACTGGTTTTGGTTGCACTAACCGGGCTTTTCCCTTTGTTATGGCTACCGGGAACAGTGGCTTTATCTATGGTTGTTATGTTGATGATGCTCCGTTTTGGGTTTAAACAGTGGCTGGTTAAACGGTTAGGCGGATTTACCGGTGATTGTTTGGGTGCATTACAGCAAATTAGTGAGCTGATGATTTATCTGCTGTTGACTGCTTCCTTTCATTCCTTGGCGCAGTGGTAGCAGGAGAGTAGTCATGTCAGTCACTTTAGTATTAGGCGGAGCTCGCAGTGGTAAATCCAGTTATGCCGAACGATGGGTAAAAAACGCGCAGCAACGCTCACCAGATTGTGCTTTGCACTATGTTGCAACGGCAATTGCTTTTGATCAGGAGATGGAAAAACGTATTCATCATCATCGCCAGCAGCGTGGTGAAAGTTGGGTTGAACATGAAATTCCTGTGAAGTTGACTCAAAAGTTAGACTCTCTTACTGATAAAGATATAGCTTTAGTCGATTGCCTGACATTGTGGTTAAATAACATTATCTATAACGATGGCGTACTGATTGAAGAATCTTCTCTTCAAAATCATATCGATAAACTGGTCAATTGCCTGAACAACGCTAAGGCGAATATCGTTCTGGTTTCAAATGAAGTTGGAATGGGCGTTGTGCCTTTGGGGGCGCAAACTCGTTTGTTTGTTGACCATGCTGGCTGGATGAATCAGAAAATCGCGGCCATCGCTGACAATGTTGTATTGGTGAGTGCCGGCCTGCCAATATCCTTAAAAGGGACAGTATGAAGTCTGTTAATGTTTATTTATTGCGTCACGGAAAAACTCAAGGTGAATCTGCATTAAATGGACAAACTGATGTGTTGGTTGATTCTGATCGCCAGCATCAGATCGTTGAAAAACTGCTGCGTCGCGGTATTCGTTTTGATCATATTTACTCTTCCCATTTACGCCGCTGCCTCGATTTGGCCGAACGTTTAAAACAACAGTTACCGGGCACTTCATTACAGGTCAATTCAGCTCTGTCTGAAATGAATTTTGGTGATTATGATGGCCGGGTGTTTAACTCATTAGATCCCCAGGAATGGGCGGTATTGGAACAGTTTTGGCACGACCCGGCTAATGTTCATCTGCCTCATGGCGAGCAGCTCAGCCAATTCTACATGCGCTGCGTGCGCGCCTGGCAACAGATTATAGAACAACTTGAGCAGGACACGTTGATTATTGCTCATGGAGGTACTATTCGTATGATTCTGGCCTACCTGCTGGATGTGGATTGGATGAATCCGCGCTGGATGACGCACCTTTCGATTGAAAATCAGTCACTGACTCATATTCAGGTGATGCTGGGTGATGGAGGGCCGCATTTTGTCGTCAAAAGTATTGGCGCCAAATTGTGAATATTCCTATAACATCAAGCGCTAAGTTAATGTTAGGATTAGAGCCTACGATGCCTGAGCCAAGCAATTTATAGGAGTGATGCATGGATGATTGTTTATTCAGACAATCTTTTTTAATTGATAGCCTGTACGGTGATTCGACCGAAAGTGCCACATCATTTGTTGCCGCTAATGGTACTCAATTTATCCGTCATTTTGATGGTATCTTAGAGGTGGTTCCGGCTGCCGATAAGCTCGCAGAGAATCCGCAACATGTCATTATCTCTTGTGGGATACATGGTAACGAAACAGCGCCAATCGAACTGGTGAATGGGATTGTCACCGATCTGGAAAGTGACAAGTTAGAAGTTGCTCATCGTTGCCTGTTTATCATCGCTAACATTGAAGCGATTAAACAGAACCAGCGTTTTATTGATGAGAACATGAACCGCTTGTTTGATGATGTTCCACGCGACAGCACTAAAGAATTGGTACTGGCTGATAATCTCAAGATTATCGTCCAGGGATTCTGGAAGGGAACTCCCGAGGATGCGCGTTGGCATCTCGATCTGCATTGCGCGATTCGCGCATCAAAACATTATACTTTTGCGATTAGTCCGAAGTCTCGTTATCCGGTACGTGATAAACAACTGTTTGATTTGATGGAATCGGCTCAGCTTGAAGCCGTGGTGCTGTCTAATGCCCCATCCTGTACTTTTAGCTGGTATACAGCGGCCAGTTTTCAGGCCAAAGCACTGACGGTTGAACTGGGTAAAGTAGCCCGTTTGGGGCAGAATGATTTAGCGAAACTCTCTTCGTTTGATGGTGCTTTGCGCGCATTTATTGCGGGCCAGCCATTGTGTGAACCGGAACATAAAGCAGACATTTATCGTGTAAGTCGCACCATAACCCGGATCAATGAAGATTTTGCATTTCTCTTTGATGATGATGTGGCTAATTTTACATCATTTGTCCATGGGGAAGTATTTGGCCACGATGGTGACAAGCCGCTGATGGCGAAAAATGACGATGAAGCGATTCTTTTCCCTAATACTAAAGTCGGGGTAGGGGAGCGTGCAGCGCTGATGGTGTGTAAAGTCGCTGCCCGTTATGAGCAAGATCAGCTAGTTTATGACTGATCAACCGCTTCTGCTACTTGCTCAGCAGAAACGCCAACGCTGGATGTTTGCAATTAAAACACTGCTGATCAGCATATTGCTGTTAGCCGTGATAAGCTTGCTAGTAGGTGATTTTCTGATAAACCCTTTTGATGGATTAAGTTCGTTGGAACAGCAGTTGCTCTGGCAACTTCGTTTACCTCGATTGTTCGGTGCTCTCGTGGTGGGCGGTGCTCTGGCACTCAGCGGTGCTACCTTGCAGATACTATTACGTAATGTTCTTGCTGAGCCAGGAGTGATTGGTGTCTCCGGTGGTGCAAGCGTGGCGATGGTTTTGCTGATCACCTTCATTCCAGCTGCTGCAACCACGCTTGGTTATACCGCAGGTGCGATTATAGGCGCGATCGGTTTTACCTTTATATTGGTGACGATGGCGAAAGTAAGCCGCTTAACCACCACTCGTTTACTATTAGTCGGGGTGGCTCTGGGGATTATTTCCAATGCAGTGGTTACACTGGCGTTCTATTTTTCCGATGAATTAAGCTTGCGTCAGTTGATGTACTGGCTGATGGGCAGCCTTGGTGCAGTTAATCTATCACAATTGATGGTTCTATTGGTTCCTGTTTTTGTGATGTGGTGGATTATCAGGCAATCGACACGACTGGATAAAATCATGCTTGGTGAAGTTCATGCGCTGCAA
>QGCX01000104.1_pt1 | contig 18336 bp, 16 predicted proteins | sample 4708031 | NCBI WGS metagenome assembly QGCX01 (sample SAMN08941163, study PRJNA450518) | Sediment metagenome, whole genome shotgun sequencing project. | reverse complement strand
ATCATTAACGGACCCAATCTTAATCTTTTGGGAAAGCGTGAACCCGAGGTCTACGGAAACACCACTTTTGAAGACTATTTTAAACAACTTCAGAAAAAGTTTCCCAATGTGGAACTAGAATACTATCAATCCAATATTGAGGGCGAACTTATTGGTAAAATACAAGAAGTTGGTTTTGATTATGATGGCATCATCCTGAATGCGGCCGCATATACTCATACTTCCGTTGGTATCGGGGATGCGGTAAAGGCAGTGGAAACCCCGGTTATTGAGGTCCATATTTCCAATACGCATCAACGTGAGGAGTATCGCCATGTTTCTTATATATCACCTGGAGCCAAAGGAGTCATCCTTGGATTTGGACTCCAGAGCTATGATTTGGCCATCCAGAGTTTCTTAGGCTAAAATCTTCAAGTATTTTTTATCGGCGTAGAAAGTTCCGAAAGGTAGGAGAGATGCTATAAAGAGAATAATGAATCTTTTTAGGTTCCATTTTCTTTCCCTACAAAAAACTATGGCCACCACTACATATAGAATAAACAATATTCCATGTGCCATACCAACAACTTGGTTCGGTTCAGGAATATCTGCCCAATGCTTTAAAGGCATGGTCATTCCGAAAAGGAGTAGATAGGAAATACCTTCTAAAATAGCAGTGGCCCTAAAAATTTTCAGCATACCTTACAGGTGGATTACTTCATCATAAGCATCTGCAACGGCTTCCATTACCGCTTCACTCATGGTTGGGTGTGGGTGAACAGCTTTTAGTACTTCGTGACCTGTGGTCTCCAATTTTCTGGCAACCACAGCTTCGGCAATCATATCGGTTACACCAACACCGATCATATGGCAACCTAACCACTCACCATATTTGGCATCGAAAATTACTTTCACAAAACCATCTGGGGTTCCTGCAGCTTTCGCTTTACCACTGGCAGAGAAAGGAAATTTTCCAATTTTAAGGTCGTATCCTTTTTCTTTGGCTTGCTTTTCCGTCAATCCTACAGACGCTATTTCAGGGATACAATACGTACATCCAGGAATGTTGCCATAATCCAAAGCTTCAACATGCATACCTGCCAATTTTTCCACACAAAGGATTCCTTCAGCGGAGGCAACGTGTGCCAATGCCTGTCCAGGTGTAATGTCACCAATGGCGTAGTAGCCTGGAATGTTGGTCTGGTAGTAGTCGTTCACCAATACTTTATCTCTGTCCGTGGCAATTCCAACATCTTCCAAACCTATGTTTTCAATGTTGGTTTTGATTCCAACGGCAGATAGGACAATGTCAGCCTCTAGAACTTCTTCGCCTTTTTTGGTTTTTACGGTAGCCTTTACGCCATCACCAGAGGTGTCAACTTTAGTAACTTCGGCCGAAGTCTTGATCTTTACGCCTGATTTTTTGAAGCTACGCTCCAATTGCTTGGAGATATCTTCGTCTTCGACAGGGACAATGTTCGGCATATATTCCACTACGGTAACCTCTGTACCCATGGAGTGATAGAAATAAGCGAACTCCATTCCAATGGCACCACTACCTACCACAATCATTTTCTTGGGTTGCTTTTTCAAGGACATGGCCTCACGGTATCCAATTACCTTTTCGCCATCTTGTGGAAGACTTGGTAATTCACGGCTACGTGCCCCTGTTGCAATGATAATATTATCGGCAGAATACTCTGTGGTATCTCCGTTTTCAGATTTTACTTCAACTTTTTTGCCTGGTTTTACCTTTCCAAATCCATTGATGACCTCAATCTTATTTTTCTTCATCAAGAATTGAACGCCCTTGCTCATTCCCTCGGCAACACCGCGGCTTCTTTTTACAACGGCATCAAAATCGTGGTCCACATCTTTGGCGCTCAGACCGTAGTCCTCGGCGTGCTTTAAATATTCGAATACCTGAGCGGATTTAAGAAGGGCCTTGGTTGGGATACATCCCCAGTTAAGACATACACCTCCCAAACTTTCTTTTTCTATAATGGCTGTTTTGAAACCTAATTGTGATGCCCTGATTGCAGTAACATATCCACCTGGACCACTTCCCAAAACAATTATATCGAACTTGCTCATTAGATTTTGATTTTAGTTGTTAGATTAGAAACCTGCCTTTATTGGCAGGTGCAAAAGTACATAAATCAATGCCCAAATCCCAAGTTGAAAAAACTCAAATGTGGATTAGTTTGTGAAATCAATGTTTACCAGTTCCGAACATCTTTTTATTGAAGGCTTTGGATGCTCCCTTTGGAATGGATAAGGATGTCCATTCGCTACCTTTGATCATTCTACCAATAAATACAATTTGTCCAACGTGATTGGCATAATGTGCCAGCTGGCGGTTGATGGCTTCCACGATGGTGTGTTCTTCTCCCCGAATGGTGATTTTTTTCTGGAAATTGATGGCATCAATTTGTGATAGAGCATCAAAAAGACATTTCCAGCCTTTTTCCCAGGCACTCGTCATTTCTGATTTTGAGATATAGGACCCTTCAAATTCCAAATCGCGTTCTCGCCATGATTTTTCGCCATCCTCGGTTAAAAAATTGGTCCAACGGCTCAACATGTTTCCTACAAGGTGCTTTACAATAATGGCTATGGAATTATCAGTTTCTGCGTATTTCCAATGTATATCGTTATCCGATATTTGGGCAAAAGTTTTATCACCCATGCTTTTGTAGCGCTGGAACTCAAATAGTACGCTCTTTAAATAATTCTCTTGAAAACACATTATTCTTCAGAATCAAAATCAATGCTGATGGAATTGATGCAATAGCGTTGTCCTGTAGTTTCTTTGGGGCCATCATCAAAAACATGGCCTAAATGACTACCGCAATTAGCGCATACCGTCTCCGTGCGAATCATACCGTGGGAAGTATCCCTTATATATTCAATGGCTCCCTCTATGGCTTGGTCAAAAGAAGGCCAACCACAACCGCTTTCAAATTTGTGCTCGCTTTCAAAAAGCTTGGCTTTACAGGCTTTGCAATGGTAGTCACCATTTTCAAAGTGAAGGTCGAACTTACCTGTGTATGGTCGTTCGGTTCCTTTTTGCCGTAGCACATAATATTCTTCAGGGGAAAGTTTCTGCTTCCACTCGTCTTCTGATTTATTTACACCGTATTTTTTATCCATAAATTTGTTAAAAGTTAATTGTCGTCAGGGATAAAATCAAGAGCAGCCCCGTTGATACAATGTCTTTTTCCAGTTGTGTTACTGGGTCCGTCGTTAAAAACATGTCCCAAATGCCCTCCACAAACTGCGCAATGTTCCTCGGTACGGGCAACGCCTATTTTATAGTCTACATCAAAAGCTACGTTGCCCTCGATCTCTCTATCAAAACTTGGCCATCCAGTTCCGGATTTAAATTTATGATCACTTTTGAAAACCGGCGTGCCACAACCAGCACAAACATAGGTGCCCTTTTCTTTGTTGTCCAATAATTCGCTTGAAAATGCATTTTCGGTAGCGGCTTTTCGGAGCACGTAGTACTCCATATCCGTAAGCTCGGCTCGCCACTCAGCATCAGTTTTACTTACTTTAAAAGCGGTCTCCTTAGCAGTTTCTTTTTTCTCTTCCTGCGATGTTCCCTTGCATCCTGCGAATACAATCAGAACTATCAGTAGCAATCTTTTTCCCATGTTTCTGTTTTTAGTGGTTGGACGTAATTTAATTGGAATCCTTTCAAAGGATCCAATAAAAAAGTCCCATTGATTACCAATGAGACTTAATATACCATTTTTATGGGATTTAATTGATGTCCAACTTTGTAATCTGTTCTTCACCAATATTGAGGGTAGACATTACACTTTCAATATTTGAGGCATCAAAGTCGGGGGATTCAGCGTACTCACTTGGCACAAATACAATTCTGAAAAGCTGATTGTCCGTAAAGTCTGTACTCAAACTAGACAGGTCAAAGTTTCCATCAATAAAAAGTTCCAAATCCACAAAAGTATGGGAGAATACATATTGGATAGTCCCTTCATTCAGAAAATAATTTTGAGGTATTTGTGTCCATGCATCTGCCGTTGTACCATCGTTCAAATCAATTAAGCCATCATGTCTATAAACCAATACCGCATCGGATTCAAAAACTTCGAAGTTGGTGACATCGGAAAAAGTAATCAAGGTACTAAAAAGGTTGGCGTCAAAGTCATAATCAAAGTTTACCCCTTCAACTTCTACAACCTGTCCTTGTATACCATCTGCTCCATCCAAACCGTCAAGTCCATCAAGTCCGTCAAACCCAGGAGGTCCTTGGGGGCCTTCGCATGCCGCGAAAACAAAAACAATAACTGCGCCTAAAATTGTACTAAATTTATTCATGATTTTTGGATTTTTGATTTGTGTTCATTTCATCTGTTGATGCAATAAAATCAAAAAGCGTTCCATTTTTAAAAAAATGTTGTTTCAATTGCCAAACCTGTTGTCATAATCGTATTCTTGCTCAAAGATGCGTATTATTGTATACGTACTAAACTCGCTAATATGTCCAAAGTAATTACACATAGTTTTTTTACAGAATTTGATATCAATCTTTTTAAAGCAGGAAAGCACTTTCGACTATATAACAAATTGGGTTCGCACCTAACAGAAGTTGATGGAGTAAAGGGAACGTATTTTGCCGTTTGGGCACCCTCGGCAAAATCAGTGAGTGTTATTGGCGATTTTAACTATTGGACCGCAGGGGAGCATAAATTAAATGTTCGTTGGGACAGCAGTGGAATTTGGGAAGGATTTATTCCCGGAGTTGACAAAGGGACCAAGTACAAGTATAAAATACATTCCAATAATAATGATATCTGGACCGAAAAGGCAGATCCCTTTGCTCGGTTTTGCGAGCAACCACCGCAAACGGCTTCCTTGGTTTGGGAAGATACCTATAAATGGAAGGACAAAAACTGGATGGATACCCGAGAAGAAAAAAACGGGTTGGACAAGCCTTACTCTGTTTACGAAGTGCATTTGGGTTCTTGGAAGAAGAAAAATGGTTGGGAATCGCTCAGCTACTTGGAGATGGCGGAAGAACTTGCAGATTATGTCGAGGAAATGGGATTTACCCATATAGAGTTGATGCCAATTATGGAGTATCCTTACGATCCTTCCTGGGGCTATCAACTTACGGGGTATTTTGCACCAACATCACGATTTGGAAAACCAGAGGACTTTAAAGTTCTTGTTGATGCATTGCACCAGCGAGGCATTGGTGTAATATTGGATTGGGTACCCTCGCATTTTCCAGAAGATGCACACGGACTTGGCTTTTTTGATGGGTCACATTTGTATGAGCATCCGGACAGGCGAAGAGGATATCACCCCGATTGGAAGAGTCTCATTTTTAATTATGGAAGAAACGAGGTAAGAGCCTTTTTGATCAGCAATGCCGCTTTTTGGCTCGATCAATATCATGCGGATGGATTGCGAGTAGATGCAGTGGCCTCCATGCTGTATTTGGATTATTCTAGAGAAGATGGTGAATGGGAACCCAATATGTACGGCAATAACGAAAATCTGGAGGCTATGTCCTTTTTACGGGAGATGAACCAAGAAGTATATGCCAGTTTCAAAGGCGTACAGACCATTGCAGAAGAATCCACGGCATTTACAGGTGTTACAAAACCGGTGCACCTTGGCGGATTGGGCTTTGGCATGAAATGGATGATGGGATGGATGCACGATACCTTGGAGTTCTTTAAAAAGGACCCCATTCATAGGTCGTATGATTTGAATGCGATAAGTTTTAGCCTCACCTATGCCTTTACAGAAAATTTTATGCTGCCTTTTTCGCATGATGAGGTGGTCTATGGAAAACAATCTTTATTGTATAGGATGCCGGGGGATGAATGGCAACGATTTGCTAATTTGAGATTACTCTTTGGGTATATGTTTACGCATCCAGGTGGCAACTTGTTGTTCATGGGAGGAGAGTTTGGACAATCGTCCGAATGGAACTTTCAAGAAAGTTTGGAATGGCATTTAACGCAGTACGATTTTCATTCAGGAATCCAAGAGGTTGTCAAGGATCTAAATAAGATGTACAAAAACAATCCAGCTTTGTACGAAAAACAGTTTAGTCCAGAAGGTTTCCAATGGATTGAATATAATGACCAGGAAAACACGGTAATATCATATATACGAAAGGGTGAGGACCCCAAAGATGATTTGATTATCGTCTGTAACTTTACTCCAGTACCCCGAGAAAACTATAGGTTGGGCGTTCCAAAAACATCCACCTTAAAATTGATTTTTAATAGTGACGATAAAAAGTACTCGGGAAGCGGCATGGGCAAAAAAACAATGAAGCCCTCCAAAACTGCGTGGAACGGACAAAAGCAATCAGTATTAATGAACTTGCCGCCTCTGGGTGTTGTCGTTTATAAATAAAAACGGAACTAAAACGTTGTAGTTAATTGCTTTTCAAAACATATTTTTATTTATTCAGGCTTTTGTGTTTCTTTTGTGAGCCTCAATCAATTATAGATGATAACCAATACGGAGATTGCTAAAACCGGGAATCAGTTCCCGAACCATATAGTCGATTTTAAACAAGAAAACGACAAATTATATTTTACCACCCAAAACGGAGTAATTCTACAAGTAACTATTCTAAGGGACAGTGTGGTGCGATTTAGATATGCCACGGAATATGTTTTTGAACCGGATTTCTCTTATGCCTTAAGCGAAGATGTTAATCTTGGTTACAACGAACTTACCGTAGAAGATGAGATACCTGAATATGTAATCACAACATCAAAAATCAAGATATATATCAACAAGACCAACCTCAAGGTGCAGATTGTTGATATGGATAATGTAATCCTTGCTGAGGATGAACTTGGTTTCCATTGGGAAGAGAACTTCGACTATGGAGGAAATGTGGTGAAAATGAGCAAAGTGTGCCATTCAGGTGAGAGTTATTACGGAATGGGGGACAAGGCATCACATACCAACCTTAAAGGTAAAAGGGTCAATAATTGGGTGACCGACTCTTATGCATACGGAAAGGACCAGGAGCCATTGTACAAATCCATTCCTTTTTATGTTGGACTTAAAGAAAGTGTGGCATACGGGATATTTTTTGATAATTCATTTAGTACTTATTTTGATTTTGCCGGAGAAAGACGAAATGTGACCAGTTTTTGGGCCGACGGTGGAGAAATGAATTATTACTTTTTCTATGGACCAAAAATGTGCGATGTAGTGGAGTCTTATACCGATTTAACCGGTGTTCCAGAATTACCACCACTTTGGGCCCTAGGTTTTCATCAATCTAAATGGAGCTACTACCCTGAGAAAAAAGTAAAGGATATCGCCTCAACTTTTAGAAAGTTGAACATCCCATGTGATGCCATTTACCTGGATATTGATTACATGGAAGGGTTTAGATGCTTTACTTGGGATAACAAATACTTCCCCAATCCTAAAAAAATGATTGAGGAACTGGAAGAAGATGGTTTTAAGACCATTACTATGATTGACCCTGGTATTAAGATAGACCGCGATTATTGGGTGTATCAACAAGCCATGGACAATGGTTTTTTCTGTAGAAGAGCTGATGGTCCTCATTTTAAGGGAAAAGTATGGCCAGGGGAATGTAAATTTCCCGATTTTACAAATCCAGAAGTAAGGGAATGGTGGGCCGATTTATATAAGGAAATGATAGCTGACATGGGTGTTAGTGGGGTATGGAACGATATGAACGAACCTGCTATAATGGAAGTTCCGACCAAAACCGCCAATTTGGATGTACGTCATGATTATGATGGGCATCCTTGTAGCCACAGAAAAGCGCATAATGTGTATGGTATGCAAATGGTGCGTGCCACGTATGAAGGTGTTAAAAAGTTTATGTTTCCTCGTAGACCATTTGTTCTCACACGCGCTGCATATGCAGGAACCCAACGTTATTGCGCCACATGGACGGGGGATAATGTTGCCACATGGGAACATTTATGGATTGCCAATGTACAGATGCAACGTATGTGCATGAGTGGTTATTCTTTTGTAGGTTCCGATATCGGAGGATTCGCGGAGCAACCCAATGGTGAACTGTTTGCCCGTTGGATGCAATTGGCCGTTTTCCATCCATTTTGTAGGGTGCACTCAAGCGGTGACCACGGAGATCAAGAGCCTTGGTCGTTCGGTGATGAAATTACGGATATCGTTAGAGAGTTTATTGAACTGAGGTACCAACTAATGCCTTACCTCTATACCATGTTCTACAATTACATCAAAGAAGGATTTCCAATGCTTCAATCCTTGGTTTTTTATGATCAAGAAGATCCTCAGACACATTTCCGTACCGATGAGTTCATATTTGGAAAACAAATGTTGGTATGCCCTATTCAAGAGCCCAACGCACAAGGCAGGAGAATGTACTTCCCAAAGGGAAATTGGTATAACTATTGGACAGATGAATTAATAGGGGGAGGTGTTGAACGCTGGGTATCTGCAGAAATTCACCGTGTACCTTTGTTCGTTAAAGAAGGAGCCATGATACCAAAATATCCGGTACAACAGTATATCGGAGAAAAGGAAATAGAAAAATTGGCCATTGATGTGTATTTTAAAGAAGGGACTGAAAAATCAAGGGTATACGAAGACCAGCAAGAAGGGTACGATTATAAAAAAGGGAGATATAGTTTAAGACGCTTTAAACTGACAGGGAAGGAAAACGAACTGATTATACAACAGTTTAAAGATGGTAATTTCATCACCCCTTATGACAATTTTATAATGACTTTCCATGGGCTTCCTTTTACCATCGAAACTGTGGAACTGGATAATGTGGAGGTTGATTTGAAAGATATCAAGCTAAATGGCAACAACTCTATCGAAGTGAGTAAGGATTTTACAGAGCTTCACATTTTTGGAAAATAAATTTTCGTAATTTCATTTGACAAAACACCATTAACGATATGAAAAAGCTTGTTCTAACTACGGTTTTAATTTTATTGCTTTCAGCATGTAAAACAAATCCATTTACAGGAAAAAGCACATTGAATTTTTATAGCAATAGCCAAATGTTCCCCATGGCATTTTCCCAATATGACCAGTTTTTGGGAGAAAACAAAGTGGTCAAAGGAACATCGGATGCCCAAATGATTACAAAGGTTGGACAACGTATTGCCTCAGCTGCAGAACGTTGGTTGGATGCCAATGGATATCCAGGATATTTAAAGGACTATCAGTGGGAATATAATCTTGTACAAGATGAAACAGTTAACGCATGGTGTATGCCTGGTGGTAAAATTGTTTTTTACACTGGAATTTTGCCCATTGCACAAAATGAGACAGGTATTGCTGTTGTAATGGGGCACGAAGTGGCCCACGCATTGGCCGATCATGGCGCTCAGCGTATGAGTGCAGGCACGATTCAACAAATAGGTGCTGTAGCAGGTAATGTAGCCATTCAAGACGATAAGACCAGAGGATTGTTCAATCAAGCATATGGCGTGGGTTCGCAAATTGGGGTTATGCTGCCCTTTAGCAGAAACCATGAAACAGAAGCTGATAGAATTGGTCTTCAGATTATGGCCATTGCCGGCTATAATCCAGAGGAGGCTGCTAAGCTCTGGCAACGAATGAAAGCAGAATCTGGAGGTCAGGCACCACCGGAGTTTTTGAGTACGCACCCATCCAATGATACAAGAATCAGTAATTTGACTGCTTGGGCCCCGGCCGCAAAACAAGAAGCTAGAAAGTTTGGTGTAACCACTTTCAAGTGATTTTAATATAAACAAAACAGAAATGTCATTTCAACCTTTTGCAAGGACTTATGGTAAGTTCGTATTTGGTTTGAAATGACATTTTCTTTGTAATGGAAAAGATATGGCGCAAACACTAGCATTGAAGGGAAGCAAGAAACTATTGAATGCTTGGGCGTTTTACGATTGGGCCAATTCTGTTTACAGTTTGGTTATTTCCTCGGCCATTTTCCCTTTGTTTTATGGGTTATTGTTCAGAACTGCCGGTATAGAGCAGGTCACCATTTTGGGAGGTGAGATAGCAAGAGCTCCCTTAATCAGTTATGTTACTTCTCTGGCTTTTGTTTTTATTGCCATTGTAACACCACTTGTTTCCGGAGTGGCGGATTATATGGGAAACAAAAAAGTATTTTTAAAGTTCTTTTGCTATTTGGGAGCCGCTTCATGTATTGGATTGTATTGGTTTTCTTTGGAGTATATTTATTTTGGTCTTGCTTGCTATTTCTTCGGACTTGTGGGATTCTGGGTGAGTTTTGCCATTAACAATTCGTACTTGCCCGATATTGCCTATCCGGAACAGCAAGACAGGATAAGTGCCAAAGGATTTTCGCTTGGGTATATTGGTAGTGTGATATTATTGGTATTTAATCTGGCCATGGTAATGAATCCCGATGTTTTTGGAATAACAGATAAAGGCGGAGAGATTGCTGAAATGAAGGCTATGAAATATTCTTTCATTTCCGTGGGTATATGGTGGGCTCTATTTAGTCAGTATACTTTTAAGCATTTGCCCAAAGGGTATAAACGTGAGGGGGAACGTCACCATATTATTCTAAATGGTTTTAAGGAATTAAAATTGGTATGGCATCAACTTGGGGAGAATAGAAAACTGAAACGGTATTTAGGTGCTTTTTTTACCTATAGTATGGCAGTACAGACCATTATGTTGATTGCCACCTATTTTGGGGAAGAGGAAATTGTATGGGGTTCCGATAGTGAGCGTACTACTGGATTAATCGTAAGTATTTTATTGATCCAGATAGTAGCTATATTGGGAGCAACGGCAACTGCTAGGGCTTCCAAAGTCTTTGGAAATATAAGAACATTGGTTGTGATCAATATTATTTGGGTTTTACTTTGTGTGTATGCCTATTTTCTTCAAACTCCAATGGATTTTTACATTGCAGCAGGGTTGGTTGGAATTGTCATGGGGGGAATTCAAGCACTTTCCCGTTCTACCTATTCCAAATTTTTACCGGACACTACGGATACCACATCGTTTTTTAGTTTTTACGATGTCGCCGAAAAGATAGGCATCATCATAGGTACCTTTATGTATGGAATGATCTCCCAGCTCACGGGAAGCATGCGAAACAGTACCATCTTCTTGGCAATATTCTTTTTAATAGGTATCTTTTTACTGACGAGAGTCGATAAAAAGAACTAAACAAATGAAACATTTTTTACGGATTGCCCTTTCCTTATTTTTGATGGGGCAGGGGCTCAGTGCCCAAAAGAGTCTTCAGGAACGATTGGGGTATTCCAACGACGCCAAACTTTTGATAGTCCATGCAGATGATTTGGGGGTCATCCACGGGGTAAACCAAGCATCTTTTAAAGCCATGCAAGAAGGGTCGGTGAGCAGCGCAAGTATCATGGTACCTACCCCATGGTTGCCGGAGGTGGCCAAATATGCCACAGCCAATCCCGATCACGATATGGGTATTCATCTAACATTGACCAGCGAATGGCAATTGTTGCGGTGGGGCCCTGTAGCTCCCCGTTCTCAGGTATCCAGTTTGGTGAATTCAAATGGGTATTTTTATCCGGATTGCAACACGTTGTGGGAAAATGCCAAGATAGAAGAAGTGGAGATAGAGTTGCGTGCACAAATAGAAAAAGCTATTGCAATGGGTATTCAGCCTACACATTTGGACAGCCATATGGGTTGTTTGTTCTCCACGGACCCCCGCTATTATCAACTATATACCAAATTGGCCGATGAATACGGTATTCCGGCCATGGTCAATCATCAAATTGAACAATTGGGAGGCGATGAAATTGAAGAACCACCAGTGGTCATTGATCAAATTTTTGGAGCAGGTACCGAAGATTTTGATAAAGATGCCATGGGAAAATACTACGCTGATACCTTAAAGAATTTGGAGCCAGGCGTACATGTGATGATCATTCATTGCGGGTATGACAATATGGAAAGCCAAGGTATGTCTTTTGAACATCCCTACTGGGGTGCCAAATGGCGGCAAGATGATTATGATTTTTTTACCAGTGAAGAATGTGCCAGAATTCTCGAAGAGCAGAACATACATTTGGTTACATGGAAGGAAATCGGAAAGTTGCTAAAAAAATAAAAAAGCCCTGAGGGTATCAGGGCTTTTCCAGTTTTTGATTGATGATAAACTCGGTATTATCCTTTGGTAATGTCTCCCGAACCGGAAGCTTTGGATTTGATTTTTTTAGGATTTCCACGGTAATGGATGTCACCCGAACCCGATACTCTTGCATTAATTGATTCGTGGGCAGTAACTTTAATATCGGCGGAACCCGAAACTGAAGCAGTTACAAAATCAGCTTCCAGATCGTAGGCTTTTATATCTCCAGAACCGGAAACTGAAACTGTAAAATCAGTGGCCCTACCCGATAGGTTGATGTCCCCCGAACCAGATAATGAGGCATCCAGTTCATCAGCTTCGACCATTAGTGTAACATCCCCAGATCCTGACATAGCGGCACTAAAATGGTCAGCCTTAATGGTTGTTTGTCCTACTAGGTCTCCAGAACCAGATAGACTTACAGCGTGAATGGACTCTATTGGCACTATCACATGGATGCCACTTTTCCAGTTAGAAGGTTTTAGGTTGACACCCTTTTCTTTTTTAATGACCAATTTTCCGTTTTTCACTTCGGTTTTGATGTATTCCAATAAATTGGATTCTCCTTTTAGGGTTATTTCTCCCTCCGTACCGGATACCAGCTCTACATCGAACCAACCGGCCATGGCTACTTCGTCATAGTCACTGACGGAACGTTCAATGGTTACTACATCGCCATTGCCCTTGATTCTTTTTCCCCATTGGGCATTGGTACAGGCAATCATTCCTAATGCCAACGTAAGCGTGATAATTTTTTTCATGATCTTGTGTTTAAATTGTTTTTGATTTGATGTTAATTCTGATAAAAGGATATGCCTCCGTAGTCACTGGTAATGTTTACCCTATTTCCGGAATTTGCTTGTCCATAATAACCTTTATAGTACTTTTCACTTGACTTTTCTTTGCTGATATTGATTTCAAAATCATCCTTGCCGCTTACGCCTGCATATTCAGTTGAAATTTCAAAATCGAAATGGTACCCAGGGTCATAGCCTATTTTGATGCCTGTGTAATCGGATCTGATTTCCAAGTTCCCTGCATCTGCTGCCATGCGGTCTATTTTTATAGAACCATAGTCACTATTGATGGCCACATTGCCGTGCACGTTGCCCAATTTTACACCGATATAGTCTCCGTTGCCATCCACATTTTTTACATTTCTTACATCAATGGAACCGTAGTCACTGGAATATTCAAGGTTTTCCATTTCTTCGACCACTGCATTGGTATAATCTGCCTTAATAATCAGGTTACCTGCTTTTTCAATCGTAAAGCCGGAGTAATCGGCTATAATTTCGGCACTATTAATATAGTCAAATGTAGATCGAGAGGTATAATCGAACCGAAGTTCGTTGTTGCGGCCTCTTAGCTCTCCTATTTCCAATGTTCCATAGTCACAGCTTATTTTGGCATGGCCATCAATACGGTCCAAGATTATGCTTCCGTAGTCATTGCTTAAATTTACGCTGTTTTTTACGGGCAACTTGATGGTGTAATTTACTTGTACGCTTACTTTTTTGCGTTTTCCCCAGCTCCATCCCCAGCTATTTTTTCTGTCTCCGAACCTTGAAATGGCTGAAACCATGCTTGGACTGTTTTCAAAATCCACGTCAATCTCATTCAATCGCTCTTGCACCCGGTCTTCGTCGTTACCGTTGGTTTTTATGTGTACCTCGATTACAACACGATTTTCGTTCCAAGAAGTTATGTTGAGGTTACCGTAGCTGTTTTTTACCTTAAAAAGAGCATCCGAGTTAACGTTATATTCTCTTTTAATGGTTTTTTCCTTGGTGTACCTGCCGTTCAACTTGTCTTTGTCCACATGGGCAATAGCGACAAGCGGAATAAAAGCCAAGGCGAAAAAGATGTATTTAAATTGTAAAGCTTTCATCATTTTGTGATTTTAAATTCTTAATGTTTTCTATTTGGCTCAAAACTTCTTTCAAAAGGTCGATTCGTGTTTGGAAATTGTTGATCATTGCGCTCATAATAATTTTACTGTCACCACCATTTACCAAATCTTGTTCAAGGGTCTGGTAATCTTTGTCCAACCGTTGTAGTTGTATCATGGTGTCATCCACCAATTGCGCTGTTTCCGGAGTTTTCTCATCCTGAAGCTCTTCAACTTGCTGTTCAATAAGATTGGCAAAGTAGAACTCGGTTTGGGAAACTTCAGGTGCCATTCTTACCACCTGTTGTTTAATACTGGGCTGCGGCCCAAAAACTTGGTATCCCAAAAGCGCCACTAGGGCAACGGATGCAGCAATGGACAAGTGTTTCCACCAAGAGGTATTCTTTTTGTGAAGGGCAATGGTGCCCTGGTTTTGGTTCAATTTTTCCAAAAACCGATCTTGGTGCCCACTTTGTGGCTCTTCTACATCCAACTCTCCGTGGAGTCTCTCAAACAAACTATTTAAATTATCCCTGCTCATAACTAAACATTTACGGTCAACTTTTTTCTCAGGCTTTGTTTGGCCCTCGAAATCGTGGTTCTACAATTAGCATAGCTAATGTTCATTATTTCACTGATCTCTTCGTAATCGTACCCTTCAATTAAATGTAAGGTCAAAGAAACTCTGTAATTGTCTTTCAAACTTTTCATGGTTTCCATCACTTTTTGAGCCTTCAGTTCTGTGTAACCATTCTGATCCGAAGCAACTCCATCATTATCTTCGACCTTGTACATTACGTCATCCAAATCCACAGCACGTTTTTTTTGCTGTTTATTGTAATGATAGATGCTGTTATTGATCACAATCCGCTTTAACCATGCCCCGAAGGTGACGTCTCCCTTAAAGGTGTGCAGTTTGGTAAATGCGCTCAGGAACGATTCCTGCATCACATCCTCGGCCTCAGCAGTATGTTTTACAATCCTAAAAGCGGTGTTGTACATCGCTTTGTAATAGCGGTTATAAATCTCTAGCTGTGCACTTTGCTTACCCTGCATGCACAATTTTAGCAGTGTGTCAATATGTTCATTTTGTTGGCTCAAAAAATGAATGGTTTGTCTTATAGATTAACCAATTTACCAATTGTTACACTTTTTTCTTAAAATTTGAATTTTAATGGCACAAGAATTGCCTTTTAATGGGTGATAATAAGCTTGTGAGTCGCCATAAACATTGATTTTGAGGGATTTGTGCAGGCTTTAATGTTGAATAAAAATATTGGTTGTTTGTTTATTATGACAAAATGACCGAAAAGATGATATGGGAGAGATGAAAATTACCAAATTTGACAATATAGATCTACAAGGGTTGGATGAAGACGCGGAATTGATACCGTTGTTGACCCCTGAAGATGAAGAACAGATGAACAAAGAGAGCCTGCCGGAAACTTTACCGGTATTGCCTCTTAGAAATACCGTTTTGTTTCCTGGTGTGGTAATTCCAATTACCGCGGGTAGGGACAAATCCATCAATTTGATCAAGGATGCCAACAATGGCACCAAAACCATTGGTGTCGTTTCCCAAAAAGATGAAAGCGTAGAAAATCCTGGTCCAGAGGACATCAACATGGTTGGGACGGTCGCACGTATCTTGAGGGTGCTTCAAATGCCCGATGGAAACACTACAGTGATTATTCAAGGGAAAAAAAGGTTCAAGATTGATGCTGTACTTACCGAAAAACCCTATTTGACTGCCAAGGTTAGCGAGGCTGCGGAGGAACGTCCTGATGAAAAAGGCAGTGAATTTGAGGCTATTATCGACTCTATCAAAGAATTGGCATTCAAAATCATCAAGGATAACCCAAATATTCCTAGTGAAGCTACTTTTGCCATTAAGAATATCCAGAGCAATTCGTTCTTGATCAATTTTGTGTCCTCCAACTTAAATTTGGCCGTTAAAGAGAAGCAACAACTTTTGGAGATTGCCAATCTTCAGGAAAGAGCTTTGGCCACGTTGAAGTACATGAATATGGAACTTCAAAAGCTGGAATTGCGTAACGATATCCAAAGCAAGGTCCGTAATGATATGGACCAACAACAACGCGAATATTTCCTTCACCAACAAATGAAGACCATCCAAGAAGAGCTTGGTGGACTATCCTATGAGGAAGAGGTGGATGAAATGAGCGAAAAGGCCAAAAAGAAAAAGTGGGGCAAAAAAGTAAAGGAACATTTTGAAAAGGAATTGGGGAAAATGCAGCGCATGAACCCCCAAGTTGCCGAATACTCCATCCAACGTAATTACTTGGATTTGTTGTTGGATTTGCCATGGAACGAATACTCCAAGGACAAGTTTGACCTGAAACGCGCTCAAAAGATTTTGGACAGGGATCATTACGGTTTGGAAGATGTAAAACGCCGAATTATTGAATATTTGGCAGTGTTGAAGCTGAGGAATGATATGAAATCTCCCATCCTTTGTCTGTACGGACCTCCCGGTGTGGGTAAAACTTCATTGGGTAAATCTGTCGCCGAAGCACTAGGTAGGGAATATGTGCGTATGTCCTTGGGTGGACTGCGTGATGAAGCAGAAATCCGTGGGCACAGAAAAACGTATATCGGTGCCATGCCCGGTAGGATTATCCAAAGCCTAAAGAAGGCGGGAACATCCAACCCTGTGTTTATTTTGGATGAAATCGATAAACTGGCGAGCAGTCATCAAGGAGATCCTTCTTCTGCGATGTTGGAAGTGCTGGACCCTGAACAGAACAGTGATTTCCATGATAATTTCTTGGAAATGGGATACGATTTGTCCAAGGTAATGTTCATTGCTACGGCCAATAATTTATCCACCATTCAGCCTGCATTACGCGACCGAATGGAAATTATCCATGTAACGGGCTATACCATCGAAGAAAAGGTTGAGATTGCCAAGCGTCATTTGTTACCAAAGCAATTGGAGGAACACGGACTCACCAAAAAGGATTTGAAAATTGGTAAACGCCAATTGGAAAAAATCGTAGAGGGCTACACCCGAGAATCTGGGGTGCGTAGCTTGGAGAAACAGATAGCCAAGGTGGTGCGGTATGCGGCAAAATCCATTGCCATGGAAGAAGAGTACAATGTTACCGTGAACAACGAGGATATTGAGAAAATTCTTGGCCCGGCCCGATTGGAACGCGACAAGTACGAAAACAACGATGTGGCCGGTGTGGTTACAGGCTTGGCCTGGACCAGCGTAGGAGGGGATATTCTGTTTATCGAATCCATTCTTTCCAAAGGAAAGGGAACTCTGAATATAACAGGTAACCTTGGAAAAGTGATGAAGGAGTCCGCTACCATTGCCATGGAATACATCAAATCCAATGCCGATGAATTTGGAATTGATTCCGATGTGTTCGACAAATACAATGTACATATTCACGTGCCTGAAGGTGCTACACCAAAAGACGGTCCAAGTGCTGGTATCACCATGTTGACCTCATTGGTGTCCTTGTTCACACAGCGAAAGGTTAAAAAGAGCTTGGCCATGACCGGTGAGATTACGCTTCGAGGCAAGGTGTTGCCCGTAGGTGGAATCAAAGAAAAGATCTTGGCGGCTAAAAGAGCGCGTATCAAGGAAATTATTCTTTGTGCGGATAACAGAAAAGATATTGAAGAAATTAAAGACGAATATCTAAAAGGGCTTACGTTCCATTATGTAACCGATATGAGTGAGGTAATCGATATTGCCATTACCAAGCAGAAGGTGAAGAATGCGAAAAAGCTTTAACTGATGCTTGTCATAATACAATAATACCTTTTCTGGTTATTTTTGGTGTATGGGAAAAATTACGATTGCAATTGATGGATATTCCTCCACAGGAAAAAGTACCATCGCCAAAAGGTTGGCTTCTACCTTGGATTATATTTATGTGGATACTGGTGCTATGTACCGTGCCGTAACGCTTTTTGCATTACAACAAGGTATCATCAATGATAAGGGCAAAGTTGATGAAGCTACTTTGATAGATAAACTATCCGACATACACCTCAAATTTGTACCCAATAAAGAAACAGGCCGCTCCGATATGTTTTTGAACGATAAAAACGTGGAACGTGAAATCAGGTCAATGCGGGTTTCCGGTTTTGTGAGCAAGGTGGCTGTCATTAAGGAAGTGCGAGATAAATTGGTGAAGATCCAACAAGCCATGGGCAAGGACAAAGGCATTGTGATGGATGGGCGTGATATTGGCACCGTTGTTTTCCCTGATGCGGAGCTAAAACTTTTTATGACCGCTTCTCCCGAAACCCGTGCCGCACGCCGTTATAAGGAATTGTTGGAAAAAGGGGAGGAGGTCACCTATGC
>QGCX01000103.1_pt1 | contig 18369 bp, 12 predicted proteins | sample 4708031 | NCBI WGS metagenome assembly QGCX01 (sample SAMN08941163, study PRJNA450518) | Sediment metagenome, whole genome shotgun sequencing project. | reverse complement strand
TATTTACTGCGTGAGGGACTTTCGCCCGATAGGGTAATCAAAACAGGTAGCCCAATGTTTGAAGTGCTACATCAGTTTAAAGGCAAAATTGAGGCCTCTACGGTATTGAAAGATCTTGGACTTGAAAAAGAGAAGTATTTTGTGGTTTCTTCTCACCGGGAAGAGAATATCAGCAACCCGAAAAATTTCGAAGGATTGATCGAATCTTTGAATCAGATTGCCGAAAAATATGATTATCCGGTAATCGTATCTACCCATCCAAGGACACGAAATATGCTCGACTCTAAAAATGTAAAGACTCATAAAAACGTACAATTTTTAAAACCTCTGGGCTTTTCAGACTATAATGCACTACAAATTAACTCCTTTGCCGTATTGTCGGACAGTGGTACAATTTCAGAAGAGTCTTCCATTTTAAACTTTAGAGCGTTAAATATACGGGAGGCCCATGAACGCCCCGAAGCTATGGAAGAAGCATCGGTGATGATGGTTGGACTAAATCCAGAAAGAATTTTACAAGGATTAACGGCATTGGAAGTTCAGGAAAGAAACCCTGAAAGAAATTTTCGAGAAGTTTCTGATTACTCCATGCCCAATGTAAGTGAGAAGGTGGTACGAATTATAATCTCTTATGTGGATTATATCAATCGTGTTGTTTGGTCGAAATAATTTTCTATGAAGAAGAAAGTTCTTTTTTTGGCGCTTGGATATCCGAATGTAGCAAAGTCAACAATTTTATATACCGACTTAATGCAGGAGTTTGGAGAGCAGGGCCATGAAGTTTTGGTAGTGGCGCCTGCCTACGAAAAAGGTAATTATGGCTGTAGGGTAGAGGGCAAGGTAAATGTATTAAGGGTGAAAACCCTACCTCTTTTTAAGGTCGGAGCCATTAAAAAAGGAATCGCGAACCTTTTGCTACCTTATCAATATAAGCGAGCAATAAAGAAAAACGGCGATCTGGACTTTGATTTGGTAATTTTACCTACTCCACCTATAACGCTGTTTTCCGTTGCTTCTTGGTTAAAGTCAAAAACCAAAGCTAAGACCTATTTGATTTTAAGGGATATTTTTCCCCAGAATGCGGTGGATTTAAAAATGATGAAGGAAAATAGCATACTCCACAAGTATTTTAGAAAACAGGAATTAAAATTATATAAGTTGGTCGATTCCATTGGCTGTATGTCCAAGGCGAACATCACCTATGTCAAGCAGCATAATCCAAGCCTGGACCATTCTAAGTTCCACCTTTTGCCAAATTGGGAAAAAATACCATCCTCTATTTCCAAGGAAGGTATAGCGGCAGTCAGTGAAAAATTGGATATTTCAGATAAGTTCGTAGCCATTTTTGGGGGAAACTTGGGAAAACCCCAACAATTGGAGAATATTGTTAGTTTGGCCCAAAGTTGTAAAGAAATCAAGGATATTTTCTTTTTAATATTGGGAAGTGGTACGGAAAGTGAACGTGTAAAGCAACTAATTGCACAGGATAACCTTACCAATATCAAGTTGGTGGGCCGTGTTCCCAAAATGGAGTATGTTCAAATTTTAGCTGCTGCAGATGTTGGCCTTATCTCATTGCACAAACAATTTACAATACCTAATTTTCCATCAAAGGTTCTTACATATTTCGGCCTTAAAAAACCTGTGCTGGCTTCACTCGATTTAAGTACTGATTTTGGTCAGATGTTGGACGAAACCAAATCCGGTTTATGGTCAGAAGCTGGTAATATTGATGCTTTTAAGAAGAATTTGTTGTGGTTGTATAACAATAGGGAAGAAAGTATTCAAATGGGAGAGAACGGATATAATTACATGAAATTGCATTTAACACCCGAGATAGCATATAGAACAATCATGGAAAATATTTAATATTTATATTAAAGTTCCAATTACTAAAATGCCCCCTCAATTGAGGGGGCATTTTTAATCTATAGGGTGCCTGTGTACGTTTCTCTATCTATATTTTTTGCCAATTTGATGGTAGATAAATCCTAGATTGTCTAAACGATCAGCATCAAATTGGTTTCTTCCATCAAAAATAATCGGATCTTTTAATGTGGATTTTATCTCTCCAAAATCAGGTGAACGAAATTCTTTCCACTCCGTTAACAACAATAAGGCATTTGCATTTTTAAGCGCATCGTATTTGGAGTCGGCATAGGTCAACCCTTCCACATTTTTTAAATAAAAAGATTTGGCTTCATGTATTGCTTTTGGGTCATAAGCCTGGATTTTGGCACCGAGTGCGGTTAATTTTTTTATAATATAGATTGAGGGGGCTTCCCTCATGTCATCGGTTCCTGGTTTAAAAGATAATCCCCAAATAGCAAAGGTTTTGTTGGATAGATCATTACCGAAATGATTGATTACCTTATCAGCAATAACAAATTTTTGCCTATCATTGACATCCTCGACTGCATTGAGCAATTGTGCTTCATACCCGTTCTGTTCAGCAGTTTTTTTAAGTGCTTTTACATCTTTGGGAAAACACGATCCACCATATCCACTTCCTGGATATATGAAACTATAGCCTATACGACTATCGGAACCTATCCCAATCCTTACTTTGTTAACATCGGCACCGACCAATTCGCAAATATTGGCCACTTCGTTCATAAAAGATATTTTGGTGGCAAGCATGGCATTGGCTACATATTTTGTCATTTCTGCCGAGCGGACATCCATTACCAGCATACGATCCATACTACTTCTAAAGAAAGGTGCATATAGTCTTCGCATGGTTTCAGCGGTTTTTTTGTCCTCTGTGCCCACTACAACACGATCAGGTTTCATAAAATCACTGATGGCATCTCCTTCCTTAAGAAATTCAGGATTGGATACAACATGGAATTCAATATTTTTACCTCTATCGGCAAGCTCTCTATCAATGGCGGATTTTACTTTATCGGCCGTACCAACAGGAACAGTAGATTTATCCACTACAATTAATGGTGAGGTCATATATTGGCCAATTTCTTTGGCTACTTGAAGTACATATTGCAGATCTGCAGACCCATCTTCACCCATTGGGGTGCCAACAGCAATAAACACCATGTCGCAATCATGAAGACATTCTTTTAATTTGGTGTGGAAATGTAGTGTTTTGTTGGCTACATTGCGAGCCACCATTGACTCAAGACCAGGTTCGTAAATAGGAATGATCCCTTTTTTTAAATTTTCTATTTTATCACTGTCTATATCAACACAGGTAACCGTATTTCCCATTTCTGCAAAACAAGTTCCGGTTACAAGACCAACATATCCAGTGCCTACTATCGTTAATTTCATGTTTTTTACATGTTTTTAGTGGAATACTTTACTATAAATAGAACCACAAATATGCGACAAACCTGTAAAAGGGTTGGATGGTTCTAGATAAACTTTTCATAAAACGGATAAAGTGTAAATTATATATGGAAAAGTGAACGTGAATCAGCTATTTTATTCTTGATAATAATCCTTATACCAATCAATAAATTTGTTAACACCTTGTTTGATGGGTGTTCCAGGCCTGTAATCATAGTCTTTTTCCAAACCTGATACATCGGCCCATGTCTTTTTTACGTCTCCAGGTTGCATCGGCATCATTTCCTTACTAGCTTTTTTATCCAGAGCTTCTTCAATAGTTTCAATAAAATCCAGCAACTTCACGGATTTACTGTTTCCTATATTGTAGAGGTGATATAGCTCATTGGTATCATACGAATTAGTATATCGATCCTCGAGAATGTGTACTACTCCCTTTACAATATCGTCTATATAAGTGAAATCCCTTTCCAAGTCACCATTATTAAAAACCTTTATAGGTTGATTATTTATAGTTGCCTTGGTAAATAGGAACATAGCCATATCGGGCCTGCCCCAAGGGCCATATACGGTAAAGAATCGTAAACCAGTTGTTTTAAGGTTATACAAATGACTATATGTGTGTGCCATAAGTTCATTGCTCTTTTTTGAAGCAGCGTATAGACTTACAGGATAATCTACGGGATCCGTGGTTTCAAATGGAACTTTTTTGTTTAAGCCGTATACACTTGAACTGCTTGCATAGACTAAATGTTTGATATTAAAACGGCGACAACATTCCAATATATTAAAAAAGCCAACTATGTTACTTTCTATGTAAGCAGTTGGGTTTTCCAAGCTGTAACGTACTCCTGCTTGTGCTGCAAGATTGCATACAATATCGAACTTCTCGGTTTTAAAAATATCGGAAAGATGTTCTTTGTCCTGTAAATCCATTCGAACAAAACGAAACTTCTCAAAAGACTTACTCTGGACTATCTGGTTAAATTCCCTTGCATTGCCAGCATTTATTCCCAGCTGATTAAGTCGGTCAAGTTTTAGATTTACATTATAATATTCATTTAGATTGTCAAGCCCAAATACTGTATGGTTGTGTTCCAACAATTTCTTTGAAACATGAAAACCAATGAAGCCTGCTGCACCTGTTACAAGAATTTTCATACGCCTTATTATATTTCAAATCTAAAGAATTATTAACTCCCTTGCGAGGTATAACTTGTAAAGGACTTGATTTTGAACATCGATTCAACCTTGCTATAGACAGGTGTTTTTGCAACTATTTGATTTTTTGTTGGTTATAAGTCGCTTTTAATTTCTTAGGATTGATTAAAATGTCGATTTAATTTGATTTGGATTATTTTTAAATGGAAAAACAACAAGTTTTAGTCCTCTAAATCTTTTCACAAAATGATAGTTAAGAAGCACTTAATCGATTATTTTTTGTCTTTGCCGAATAGTGGCTCAAAATGATTCAACAGCTCAATTTTCCTCTTACTTTTACTGTGGAGAAATAAAGTTCTCATCCTACTTATATCAACCCAAAACCGAAATGAAAACTGCAGTATTAAAGAAAATTTGGTTATCACCACCACACATGGGTGGAAATGAGGAAACCTATGTAAAGGAAGCTTTTGATACTAACTGGATCGCCCCCTTGGGTCCTAATGTCCAGCAATTTGAAAAATCCATTGAAAACTTTGTGGGTAATGATATAAATGCAGCATGTCTAAGCTCGGGAACAGGAGCCATACATTTGGGGCTTGAAATTCTTGGAGTTGGACAAGGGGATGAGGTTATTTGTCAGAGCTTCACTTTTGCTGCATCCGCGAACCCGATAACCTATTTAGGGGCTTCCCCCATATTTGTTGATAGTGAAGAGGAAACCTGGAATATTTCGCCCGTGCTTTTGGAAGAGGCCATTAAGGATAGAGTGGCCAAAGGAATAAAGCCTAAGGCTATAGTTGCAGTACATTTATATGGAATGCCTTACAAGGCAGATGAGGTCCATGCAATAGCAAGAAAATATGAAATTCCAGTGATAGAGGATAGCGCCGAAGCTTTGGGTAGCTCTTACAGAGGGTTCAATTGTGGAAGTCTCGGGGATATGGGTATTTTATCCTTCAATGGAAATAAAATTATAACCACCTCTGGTGGAGGAGCCCTACTATGCAAGGATAGGGATATTAAGGAAAAAACGATTTTTTTGGCCACTCAGGCTCGAGATAATGCACCTCATTATCAACACTCCAGCATAGGGTATAATTATAGAATGAGCAATGTTTTGGCGGGAATAGGTCGTGGACAAATGGAAGTACTTAAAGATAGAGTGGAGGCAAGGCGACGAAACTTTGAATTTTATAAAGAGCATTTGTCAGGTTTGCCGGAAATTACATTTATCAATGAACCGGAAGGAAGTTATTCCAACCGATGGTTAACCTGTGTGTTGACCCCTTCGTTTGAAGTCAGGGAAAAAATAAGAATAGCTCTTGAAAACGAAAATATTGAATCAAGACCTCTTTGGAAGCCCATGCATTTGCAACCAGTATTTGAAAATAATATTTCATTCGTCAACGGAGTAAGTGAGGATCTTTTTGAAAGAGGCCTTTGTTTACCTAGCGGTTCCAGTCTCGAAATTGAAGATTTGGATAGAGTTTGTGAAACCATCAAAAACCTACTCAAATGATTAAGGAATTCTTTTTTAGAAATGGTAAACGCTATGCCTCAAAATGGACGGTTCTTTGTATAGACCTTTGTATTGTTTCGTTTTCGTTCTTATTGGCTTATTTCATTAGGTTCAATCTAAGTTTCAATTTTGATGTACAACGCCTATGGACTCAGCTTCCAGTTGTTGTTTTGTTGTTTTTGACAGCGTTTTTAATCTCAGGTAGTTACAAAGGTGTTGTAAGGCACACCGGTATAAAAGATGTTTATGCCATTTTTAATGCTGTATGTTTGGCCAGTATCGGTGCTATCGCTGTTGTCTTAATCAACAGATACATGGACTTGGTAGATGGATTTACAATTCCATTGTCCATCATTATTATTAATAGTTTATTGACTTTCATTTCACTTGCTGCCTCGAGGTATGTATTTAAAATTGCTTTTGAAAGTCTAATGAACAATGGGCAGGCACCATCAAAAAACTTAATTATCTATGGTGCAGGTGAATCGGGCATCATAACATATAATACCTTGACCAACCATTCTAAAATGGGGGCCAAAGTAGTTGGTTTTGTTGACAATAACCTACAGAAGGTGGGTAAGCAAATCAATGGTGTCAAAGTTTATGAAAAATCTATACTTACCGAAGAGTTCGTTAAATTTCATAATATAACTGAGGTTGTTTTTTCTATTCAGAGCATTAATCCTAAACAACTGAGAACTTTGGTAAATGAAATTGTAGACCTTCCTGTAAAAGTTAAAATTGTTCCCCCGGTGGAAGATTGGATCAATGGGGAACTTAAAGTATCTCAGATTAAGCGGGTCCAGATTGAAGATTTATTGGACAGACCCCCAATTGAGATAAAGAACAGCAAGGTGATGAAGGACTTTGATGACATGGTAATTATGGTTACTGGTGGGGCTGGATCTATAGGTAGTGAATTGGTAAGACAGATTTGTAAATACAACTACCGCTCTCTAATTATAATTGACCAAGCAGAGTCTGCCCTTTATGATTTGCAGCAAGAATTGAAGCAGTTAGGTTTTTTTAACTTTGTTCCTATTGTCAGTGACATTAGGGATAAAAACAAAATGCGTGTTCTGTTTGAGCAGTACCAACCCAATAGAATATTTCATGCGGCAGCCTATAAGCATGTTCCACTAATGGAACAAAACCCTTATGAAGCTGTTAAGATTAACGTGGCAGGCACTAAGACCATTGTTGACCTTGCCTCTGAATATGAAGTGGAGAAGTTTGTTTTTGTTTCTACAGACAAAGCGGTTAATCCAACCAATATTATGGGGGCTACCAAACGGATTGCCGAGATGTATATTAGTTGTAGACAGCAAGAGGGAAAAACCAAATTTATTACAACTCGATTTGGAAATGTGCTTGGATCTAATGGGTCGGTGATACCTTTGTTTAGAAAACAAATAGAAAAAGGCGGACCGCTTACGGTTACCCATAAGGATATCACCAGGTATTTTATGACTATTCCAGAAGCATCTCAATTGGTGTTAGAGGCTGGAGCAATGGGAAAAGGTGGGGAAATCTTTATATTCGATATGGGAGAGTCTGTTAAGATTATGGATTTGGCCAAAAACATGATTCGACTTTCAGGACTTCATTACCCTGATGACATTGATATTAAGATTACAGGTCTTCGACCGGGGGAAAAGTTATATGAAGAGCTTTTGGCAAATGGAGAAAACACGCTTCCTACATATCACGATAAGATAATGATCAGCAAGGTCCGGGAGATCGATTATAACAAAATCCGAACCATGATTGATGAGTTGTGCATATCAAATCTATTTTTTAAGGAAAATGTTGTGCAACTTATGAAAAGTATTGTTCCAGAATACATTTCCAACAATTCTGATTTTTGTAAATTGGACAAAAAGAATCTAAGTGAGGAGATTAAAAAACCCTCGGAGATTGAATATCCTCAACTCAACAACTAAAAATGTATATTTCCATGCGCCAAAAAATCAAATTGGTATGTTATTTAGCTATTTCATGCCTAATTTTCTCTTGTTCACCATCCAAAGATGTAGTCTATTTTCAAGATGCTAGCCAATTCGAAACATTGGTTGACGATAATACGTTCACTACAAAGTTCAAAGTGGATGATTTGGTCAGTATCAATGTTTCCACATTAGATCCTGAAGCCAGCGCTCCTTTTAACCTTTTTAGAGGCTCGGAAGAGGGCGGAATTCGTCCTGAACAAGTAAATTATTTGGTGGACAAGAACGGAGAGATTGATTTTCCGGTGATAGGAAAAGTTAAGATTGAAGGACTTTCTCCCAGTGAAACAAGAGAATTGCTCAGGGATAGGCTTAAGGATTATCTTAAAGACCCAATTATTAATATAAGAATCAGAAATTTTACCATTACTGTTCTCGGTTCGGTCAATAGACCAGGGACCTATCCAATCAACGGTGAACAAATTACCATAATGGAGGCACTGGGATATGCTGGCGATATCAATATCAAAGGTAGGAGAGATAACGTCATGGTGATAAGGGATTTTGACGGTACCAAAGTTTATAATAGAATCAACCTTAATAGCAAGGATGCACTCAAATCCCCAGTGTATTATCTTACTCAAAATGATGTTGTTTATGTGGAGCCGAACAAATCCGGTAAAACACAATCCAGCTTGGATCAAAGAGCGACAATTGCAATTTCAATAATTTCCACATTGATAACTTCCACCGTAATTTTGCTTACAAGAAATTAATACTATTTGATTCTTTGATTAAGATTAAAATTAATATTCCCCAAAGAACATGAACAACTCGGAATTGGATTTAAAAGGCGTCTTACAATCATATACAAAACATTGGAAATGGTTTGCTTTAAGTGTTATGGCCTTTATCGGTTTGGCCATTCTTTACCTGAGATATGCAATACCAGAGTATAGCGCTACAGCCAAGATTCAAATATTGGAGGAGTCCAATGGAGGATCGGAATTGAATGTTTTGGAAGATTTGAACTTATTTTCCTCTGGTAAAACCAAAATGGAAGATGAGATAGAACTAATTAATGCTAGGGAAAACTTTATTCGGATTGTAAAGAATTTAGACCTTAATATTAGGTTTTTCTTGCAGGGAAATATTAAAGATGCTGAATTATATGACCAAAAAACGAAACCTTTTTCGGTAAATTTTTTGGCAAATGATTCGATTATAAGCAATTCAAAATCCATTTTTTTTGTAAAGATTTATTCGGAGACATCGTTTGGATTCAGGCAAAAGGAAGATAATCCAGAAAAGAGAATTGAATTTGGCGAAAAGTTTAAAACTGAACTGGGTGATATTATTATTACGCCCAACGCTAATCTGGAGAATTACAAAAATCGCAACATCCGAGTAACGGTCAACCCAGTTAATGCTGTTGCCGATTATTATCGTAAAAAGACAAGTGTTAGAGCTAATGACACCAAGTTTTCCAATATTATCAACCTCACCTTGAACGACCCCATAGAACGAAGGGCTGTAGACATTATTAACTCATTGATCAACATCAATAATTCCAATGCTGTCAGGGACAAAAAAGAAATTGCAGACAGAACAACCAAATTCATAAACGATAGGATAACAGAAATCTATTCTAACCTTTCAAGTGTTGACGAAACAGCAGAAAACTATAAAACAAGTAGGGGGATAGCGGATTTAGGTTCGCAGTCAAGTGTGAATTTTGATATGAGCGCAGCTGGGGAACAACAACTTCAAAATGTCAATATTCAATTGAACATTGCTAGCACTATGAAAGATTTAATAGATGGTCAGCAAGGGTATGAGATTATTCCTGAGGTTGGGTTGGCCGATCAAAGTATCTCCTCAACAGCCATGCGCTACAACGAACTTGTGGTCCGAAGAAATAGATTATTGGAAAGCTCCAATGAAAAGAACCCAGTAATTGTTAAGCTCGATCAGCAATTGGAAGCACTTAAAACGGGAATGAAGTCCAGTCTTAACAATGTGACCAACAACCTTAATTTGCAGGTAAACAGTTTGAGCAAACAACTTTCTCAAATAAACTCACGAATTTATGCAGCTCCCGGAAATGAGCGTGCTCTAAGAGATATATCAAGAAAGCAGCAGACAACAGAATCACTATATCTTTATTTATTGCAAAAAAGAGAAGAATCTCAAATAACTTTTGCCTCTGCTTCGCCAAAATCCAAAATAGTTGATGCTGCGTATGGTTCCAATAGACCTGTATCCCCTAAGACCAATGCAATCTATCTTACTGCTTTTATCCTAGGATTGTTGTTGCCTTTCTCTATTATCTATGCCAGGGATTTGTTGGATAACAAAATTCATAATAAAATTGAACTTGAAAAGTTGATTTCCAATAAGGTTCCTGTTTTGGCCGAATTGCCAAAAATTGGAAGAAAGGACAAAAAATTGGTTTCAGGTTTTGACCGGTCGGTATTGGGTGAGTCTCTAAGGATTTTAAGAACTAATTTGGATTATTTATTAAGGCAGAATATAAAATCCAAAAAAGGAAGTGTTACTTTAATTACTTCTAGTGTTTCGGGAGAAGGAAAAACATTTCTATCCTCCAATTTGACAATGGTTCTTGCAAGTACCAAAAAGAAAGTGCTCTTGGTTGGTGCTGATATTCGAAACCCAAAATTGCACAATTTCTATTTGGATTTGGATGAAAATGGTAAACAAATCAAGAGAACTGATTTGGTAGGATTAACCGAGTACCTATATAACGATGATTTAGATGTCAATGAAGTGATTACTTCCATCAAAGTTGCAGATAGCAACATTGATATTGTATTTTCGGGAAAAATCCCTCCAAACCCAGCGGAATTGCTCATGAGTGATCGCCTTGAGGAATTTTTTGAAAAGGTAAGGGAAGACTACGACTATATAATTGTTGATTCGGCTCCAATGCTAGCGGTAACAGATACTTTATTGATCGGTGAATATACCGACCAAATACTATATGTTACCAAATCTGGTGTAACTGAGAGAAAGGTCCTTGAATATCCTATCAAACTTTTGGATGACGGAAAAATCAAAAATCTCTCATTCATTGTAAATGGAGTAAAAGAGTCCAATCTTGGCTATGGAGGAAAATATGGCTACGGGTATGGAAGAACGGTTAAAAAGTGGTGGAAATTTGCTTGATCAATAAAAAGTCTTAATCGTATTTTCAATAACTGGAAGTAATCTGTTCAAGACCTTTTTGGAAAGTTTGGTTTCTTTCAATAATCCAAGCTGTTTACTATTGTGAACATCAGTTCCCACAAAATCTATTAAGCCTTCTTTTAATAATTTTTCAGCTACCTTTTGTACATCATAACCATAAGATTCAGAGGTTAAGGAAAGCAAGTTGAGTTGGAATAAAATACCATTCGATTTCATGGAAGGATACTTACTATAATTGCCATGGTAGTACATATATCGTTCTGGGTGTGCCAGGATTGGAAAATATTTGTGTTTTGCAATTTTATCAACGGCAAGATCAAAATTGAAAGAGGGTTGTAGGTAGGACATTTCAATTAGCAGATAATCCTCTTTTAAAGGCATAATCTGTTTTTCCTCCAAAATGTTTTCAAAGTTGTCATCAATCATGTGTTCTGCCGCACAATTAACAGCAATATTTGACATACCTTTTTTTTCCAACTCCTTTAAAAGTTGTTCGTGAGCGTTTTTTATTATTTTGGGAGTATTATCGTAATGATTGTGCATGATATGGGGAGTACATCTAAAGTTTGTCACCCCTAACTCAGAAAAGCCATTGATCAATGCAATGGATTCTTCCACTGTTTTGGCACCATCATCGATTCCTGGAATTATGTGGTTGTGGATATCCACCAGACCGTGCAAGTAATCGGCCAAATAAATTTTCTTTTGAAAAAAACTGAACATGCATAAAATTTGGATTGCAAAGATAATGGATCTGTAACCTCATTCAATATGATAAAGGTCAAATAAAAGAACGCTAAATGGTCAAAACAAAAAACCGGCCCATAACAGGCCGGCATGATAGATTCGCTACTTAATATGTTTTCTAACTAAACTCGAGTGCTAATTTAAGTCATATTGCATTCCATTGGGACTAACAAAAGATCAAAAAGGTTAATGAAAGATTAATAGGGTTAACCAATAGGTAAATAGCTGGCGAATTTTTGTTTATTTAGCGGTATGCTGACCAAGAGAAACTTATTTGTCTTTGTTTTTGTGATTGCCGTAATAGGCCTTTTGGTGGTACAGTACCAATATTTACGAGTTGGTTTGGGCTTGGCAAAAGTTCAATTTTCTGATAAAATAGATAAGGCCAGGGAAAACATTAATAGCGAATTATCTGAAGTAAATTCCTTAACCTATACCTTGGGAAATGCTATCAGAAAGGATACATCCGAGGTCAATGTAGGATTGGATAGCCTCGAGAAAGCTTCCCAATACTATTTAAATGATTATATCTCTTACCAATTGAATGTTTCCGGTATAGATGCACCTTTTTCTTACACCCTATATTCTCGTGACTCCATAACTTATTTGAATTCTGTACGGCAACACCTCAAGGCGGAGGATAATTTGACCTATCCAATACAAATCGAAGGATATTTGCCAGAACTACTTCAAAAGGAGATTATCTTGGAAATTGGCTTTGAAGACTTGAACAAATATTTTTTAGGCCAATTAAGAGGATTGATAATACCTGGGCTGCTATTTTTATTAATGATTATTTTTGTAGTTATATGGGTGTTACGTTCGTTTTATTTGCAAAGGAGCATCAATACCACTACCAACGATTTTATCAATAATCTTACCCACGAACTTAAAACGCCGGTTTTTTCTATAGGATTGGCCAGTAAAATTTTAAAAGAAGACGTTCCGGATAATAAAAAAGAGGTGGTAGAGCTTATCCGTACAGAGTCGAATAGACTAAAGAAGCATATTGACAAAGTACTAGAGTTGGCCAGTATGGAATCTGGCAAAAAACTGATGCAATTTCAGGAAATTGATTTTAAACCTGATTTAAAGAGAATTTGTGAGGGTTTTGCTTTGTTGGCGAAACATGAGGCAATAGAATTTGATTACGAGCTAGAGGAGGGACCTTATTACATTAGAGCCGAAAAGTTTCATTTGGAAAATGTAATAGGCAACCTTTTGGAAAATGCACGGAAGTATTCTGATGACCCTAAGATCCAACTAACGGCATATTCCCATAAGGGAAAGTTGTTCATCACTATCTCGGATAATGGGCAGGGTATTGCCAAGGAGGACATCAAAAAAATATTCAGCAAATATTATAGGGTTAAGAATGGAGATGTACACAAAGTAAAAGGCTACGGATTGGGCTTATATTATGTACAAAAGATTATTAAAATGCACCGTGGAAAAATTTCGGTGGAAAGCGAACTGGGAAAAGGAACTAAATTCATCCTATCCCTTAAATTGACCAAGAATGGATAAGATATATAAATTGCTTTTGGTGGAGGATGATAATGCTTTAGGGTATCTGCTATCCGAGTATTTGGGAATGAAGGGGTTTGCCATTACTTGGGCCAAAGACGCCGCTGAAGGACTTCTCAAAACAAAGACCAATGTATTCGACCTAGCCATTTTGGATGTAATGCTTCCGGACATGGATGGATTTGAACTCTCTCAGAAAATAAAGAGCATAAATCCAGAATTACCTTTTATTTTTCTAACGGCCCGTTCACTAAAAATAGATGTTCTAAAAGGATTTTCTTTAGGAGCCGTGGATTATCTTAAAAAACCCATTGACGAAGAAGAACTCGTCGTACGCATTAATGCGTTATTGGCCAGATTGGTGAATACCGAAGAGCAAGAGACTCGAGTTTCTCAATATGAAATAGGGGATTATATCCTCAATATGGACAATTTTGAACTCAATTATAAAGGGCAACATATAAAATTGACAGGTAAGGAGTTTGACCTTTTGGCCCTTTTGGCCAAAAACAAAAATCAACTTTGCACGCACAAGGAAATATTGACCACCGTTTGGGATAAAAATGATTATTTCAACAAAAAAAGTCTCAACGTCTTTATCTCGCATTTACGAAAACACCTTGGCCAAGACCCTAAACTCAGCATTGTTAATGTGAGTCGTCGGGGTTTTATGCTTAGAGTAGAAGAAGAATAGACTAAAATGTTATGGCTTGATTTTTGTAGTATTTAGGAAAATCCGGTTACCCATTTGTTTTTATGTTCAAGTTTTTTAAAAATAGTTCCCCTGATCCCTCGTTGCATCAATTGGACCATCTTTACGGTCAAACAATATGCAACTGTCCCTTACATGAGAAGATTTCCTATTGCCAAAGACTTATTGAAAGTTCTAAATACAATCTGTCGCAATCATGCCCTAAAAAGGATTGCAATCATTTTAAGAGCTTAATTGAAGCTGCAGATGTTGAATTAAAAAAGCTAAAATCTGACCTACCCAATTAATTTTGTTGGATTTCTTAATCTAATATGAGCCCATACCTGTTTTGAAGATAATTGCTTTTTTGTTTATCCTTATCTAAATGTCAACTTCAAAATTCTAATTACGCCATTTACTTGTAACAAATTTAAAAATCTGCGACTGTTTTCTAGAATTTATACCCGTAATGGGTAAATCATTAGAAATTTAAATACTATTCATGAAAAAAATTATTTTAGCTATTGTCTGCACTATAGCTGCAAGTTCTTATGGTCAAAAAATTATTACTCCCAAAAGCAATCCAATTGATAATTTTACCTTGGTTGATGAAAAATATTCCTTCAGCTGGTATATAGTTCAAGATTCAATAAAGCGAAAAATGGGGGAGGTTTATACAGAAATACAGGTTAAAGGAGATGAAATTAATTTTATCGTCAACGTAAAAATGCCTCAAGCTACTTCACCTTGGGTAGACACCACTATTGTAAAAACAAAGAATTTTGAGCCCATTTACCACTCATCCTTCAATCAAAATAGAGATATGGTGCTGAAATATGGTAGCAAATTGAAAGGATATTATTTGGATAAAAAAATGAAAGAAAAAAGAGTTGTAAATGAAGATTTACCCTCCTCAATTTTTGATAGCAGCAGCTACCCTCAGTTAATTCGTTGGCTTACTTATAAAGATGGTTTTAGTGCTAAAATATCCATTTTTGATTACAACCCAAATGCGAAAATTGGGGCGTTATATGCAACTATAAATAGTGTGTTAACGGAGAAGATGCAGGTTAATGGAATTAGTGTAGAAGTATGGAAATTAAATGTTACCGATGACATTAGTGACAATCAGGTGATTAATACTTATTACATAAGTAAAAATTCAAGAAAAATACTAAAACATGTAATTGATATGAATGGTAGAAAAATGGTCATGGAGCGAGAAACTCCTTAGTTAAAAACCTCTGATTCATTTAAGAAAGCATTCTAAAAAGCAGTAATTTTAGGACTCAAAAAATCTCAAGAATGAAAAAATCTATCCTAACCCTAATCCTATTTTCAATTTGTATCAATGTATTTGCCACAGAAACCAAACTTATGGTTAGGGCAAAAGCTAAAGATGCCAAGTTTGTTGGTAGTTCTCTGGGAGGTGCCCATGTAATAATTAGAAACACCTTGAACGGGGAAATTCTTGCAGAAGGAAACACAGTTGGAAGTACGGGCAACACTAATCTTATTATGAAAAGTGCCCATGAACGTTACACACAACTCTCCGATGATAAAACTGCTGGATTTTTGGCAGTTGTAGATATTGACGTACCCACTTTTGTCCGAGTGGAAGTATTGTCTCCTATCAACAAAAAAAATGCACAGGTACATGCAAGCACCGAATTATGGCTAATCCCTGGAAAAGATATTTTGGGCGATGGCGTTGTGGTTGAAATTCCCGGTTTTGTAATCGATATCCTAAAACCAAATACCCATCAATACATCGCATTGGAATCTGTTCCGAAATCCGGTTTGCAGATTGAAGCCAATATTGTGATGATGTGCGGTTGTCCCATACAAAAGGACGGTATTTGGGACTCCAATCTTATGGAGGTAAAGGCCATGGTGCATAAGGATGGTGAATCTTTTGGCGAAGTAACATTGGATAATCCAAAACAAAATACTTTTGAAGGGAGATTACAAATAACCGAAGCCGGATATTATCAAATTACAGTGTATGCCTATAATTCCAAAACAGGTAATACGGGGGTTGAAAAAATCAATTATATCATTAGGGAGTAGAACTCACTTCATGTAGGTCTTAAAATCAATTTTGATTGATTGGGTTGTGGAAAATTGGTACCTTTTACAGCTCCAAACCCAACCCACTTGTTATGAAAAAGAACATTGTGTTCTCTCTGTTTTTATTGATACTTGGTTCAGCCTGTGATTCAAAACCCAAAGTAGATTTATTGGAGGAAGGTATTCCTCTAAAAATGGCAAAATTTAGGAAACAGCAGGTTTCCAATGTGGTATATACTTTATCTTTTGATATTCCCTCGGAAAAAGAGGAGCCAATACCTTCTCGATTACAGTTAGATGTGGAAATCAATGACCTTTCACAATCGCTTTACCTTGATTTTAATGCAGAGGCTTCTTTACTGAAAACTATTCAAGTGAATGGTGAAGAGCAGGAAGTCAATCATCAAAAGGAACACATCATAATTTCAGAAAATCTTCAAAAAGGTCCAAATACCATCCAAATAGCTTTTGATGCAGGAGAACTGTCATTAAACCGAAACGACGATTATTTATATACCCTTTTGGTACCCGATAGGGCAAGTACCTTGTTTCCATGCTTTGACCAACCCAATATAAAAGCACGTTATGTTTTGGATGTTACCGCCCCAAAAGATTGGCAAGTATTATGTGGAGCACCATTGGAGAATACATCAAATAAGGACGACAAAACCCATTATCAGTTCGGGGAGAGTGATCCAATGAGCACATATTTGTTCTCCATGGTTGCAGGAAAATTTGAATCTGTAACAGAAAACCCTGGTGTATTTGATATGAAGCTGCTATACCGTGAAACGGATTCGACTAAAATAGATTATAGCCTTCCCGTTATTTTTGACTTGCACCAAAAATCCATAGATTTTTTAACGGATTATACCCAATATGAGTTTCCTTTTCAAAAATTGGATTATGCGGCCATACCAGGTTTTCAATATGGAGGAATGGAGCACGTGGGGGCCATTCAATACCGGCAATCGTCCATTTTTTTGGATGAGAGTGCTACGGAACGCCGACGTATGGGAAGCGCAAAGCTTATTGCCCATGAAACCTCCCACATGTGGTTTGGGGACCTGGTGACCATGGACTGGTTTAACGATGTATGGATGAAAGAGGTATTCGCCAATTTTATGGCGGATAAAATTATTAACCCAACATTTCCGGACATCAATCATAGATTACAGTTTATGATTTCTCATTACCGAGGAGCTTATGGCGAGGACAGAACAAGGGGAACCAATCCCATTCGTCAACATTTGGATAATTTAAAGAATGCCGGTAGTCTGTATGGTGGAATTATTTATAACAAGGCCCCGATTATGATGCGTCAATTGGAAGCAACCATAGGAGAGAAGTCGTTTCGGAACGGAATAAGAGAATATATTTCCACCTATGCCTACGGAAATGCAACTTGGACCGATTTGGTCAATATTTTGGATAAGCGCACCCCAAAAGATTTAAAAAAATGGAGTGAAGTATGGGTGAACCAATCCGGTAGACCCATTTTGCAAGAAAAAATAGATTATACAAATGGAAAAGTAACCAACTTTTCTATCTCCCAACATGCTGAAGATGGAAGTGACAAATTATGGCCACAATCTTTCGAAGTGACATTGGTGTATCCGGACAATACCCGTACCATTCCTATAACCATTTCTGAAAGTAGTGTGGAAGTGGATTTAGCTATAGGATTGCCAAAACCAGAAGCTATAATCTATAATTCCAATGCCTTCGGGTACGGAGTCTTTCCGTTGGCCCCGTCGGATTTATCCATAATCCCAACTTTAAAAGATGAGGTGGCACGTGGTTATGCCTATCTCAATACCTACGAGAATGTATTGTCCGGGAATATTTCACCCACAAAGGCTTTTGACCTATATATAGAAAGTATTTCAAAAGAACAGAACGAATTGGTTCATGGGATGATCTGCGGACAGCTAAGCAGTATATTTTGGAGTTTTTTGGATGAGAAGCAACGAACAGAAAAGCAAGCTTTGGTGGAAAATATGCTCTGGAAGGAACTCATTGATGACGGGTATGAACCCAATATCAAAAAGAACATATTTGGACTTTGGAAAGGATTGGCATACTCCAATAATGCAAAAGAAAAGCTTTATGGTATTTGGAACAAAAGCATCGAAATTCCAGACTTAAAGTTGAATCAGGATGACTATACCGATATGGCCATGTCTCTTGCT
>QGCX01000102.1_pt1 | contig 18455 bp, 15 predicted proteins | sample 4708031 | NCBI WGS metagenome assembly QGCX01 (sample SAMN08941163, study PRJNA450518) | Sediment metagenome, whole genome shotgun sequencing project. | reverse complement strand
GAATTTAGCGTGGATTGTAACGTTGGTAAACCTCAAGTTGCTTATCGCGAAGCGATTCGTAAGCAAGTTGAAGTGGAAGGTAAATTCGTTCGTCAATCCGGTGGTCGTGGTCAATATGGTCATGTATGGTTGCGTATGGAGCCTTTAGAGCCAGGTGCTGGCTACGAATTTGTTAACGAAATTGTTGGTGGTGTAGTTCCTAAAGAATACATCCCAGCCGTTGACAAAGGTTGTCAAGAGCAGATGGGGCAGGGTGTGCTGGCTGGGTACCCAATGTTAGACGTAAGAGTTAGCTTATATGATGGATCGTTCCATGATGTTGACTCTAATGAAATGGCGTTTAAAATTGCCGGTGCAATGGGCTTTAAGAAAGGCGCATTAGAAGCTGAACCAGTGCTGCTTGAGCCGATGATGAAAGTCGAAGTTACTACTCCCGAAGATTGGATGGGAGATGTAGTCGGCGATTTAAATCGTCGTCGTGGCATAATTGAAGGCATGGACGATGGGGCTGCGGGCTTAAAGATTATTAAGTCTAAAGTGCCGCTGTCCGAGATGTTCGGCTATGCTACAGATCTACGTTCGGCAACTCAGGGGCGTGCCTCTTACTCTATGGAATTCTTAGAGTATAATGAAGCGCCGAAAAATGTTGCTGAAGCTATTATTGAAGCAAAATAAACTAATTCAACTATGATTGATCTGTCTCGTTAGGGGCAGATTGGAATGGAAAAGAAGGTACATATCGTGTCTAAAGAAAAATTTGAACGTTCAAAACCGCACGTAAACGTTGGTACAATTGGCCACGTTGACCACGGTAAAACAACTTTAACAGCGGCTATTACTAACGTATTAGCAAAAACTTACGGCGGTGAAGCTAAAGATTTCGCAGCAATCGATAACGCTCCAGAAGAGCGCGAGCGCGGTATTACGATTTCTACTTCACACGTAGAGTACGATACTCCAACTCGTCACTACGCGCACGTAGACTGTCCTGGACACGCCGACTATGTTAAAAACATGATTACCGGTGCAGCACAAATGGACGGCGCTATTTTAGTAGTTGCTTCTACAGACGGTCCAATGCCACAAACTCGTGAGCACATCCTACTGTCTCGTCAGGTTGGTGTACCTTACATCATCGTATTCATGAACAAATGTGACATGGTAGACGATGAAGAGCTTCTAGAATTGGTAGAAATGGAAGTGCGTGAACTTCTATCAGAATACGAATTCCCAGGAGATGACATTCCAGTAATCCAAGGCTCAGCGCTTAAAGCCCTAGAAGGCGAAGCGGAGTGGGAAGCTAAGATTGTAGAACTAGCAGAAGCGCTAGATAGCTACATTCCAGAGCCAGAGCGTGACATTGACAAGCCTTTCCTACTACCTATTGAAGACGTATTCTCAATTTCAGGTCGTGGTACTGTAGTAACAGGTCGTGTTGAGCGTGGTGTGATTAAGGTTTCAGAAGAAATCGAAATCGTTGGTATCAAAGAAACCACTAAAACTACCTGTACTGGTGTTGAAATGTTCCGCAAGTTGCTTGACGAAGGTCGTGCAGGTGAGAACTGTGGTATTTTGTTACGTGGTACTAAGCGTGATGACGTACAACGTGGTCAAGTATTGGCAGCTCCTGGTACCATTACTCCACACACCAAGTTTGAAGCTGAAGTATACGTACTAAGCAAAGACGAAGGTGGCCGTCACACGCCATTCTTCAAAGGCTACCGTCCACAGTTCTACTTCCGTACAACTGACGTAACGGGCGCTGTAGAGCTTCCAGAAGGCGTAGAAATGGTAATGCCAGGCGACAACTTGAAATTTGTTGTAGAGCTAATCTGCCCAATCGCGATGGACGAAGGTTTACGCTTCGCAATCCGTGAAGGTGGCCGTACAGTAGGTGCGGGTGTTGTAGCGAAAATCTTCGAATAAGATAAAGCTTCAGCTAGATAGAAAGGTCGCTTCGGCGGCCTTTTTTGTTTTTTAGCACGATCTAGCCCTAGGATAAAAAAATGCGCTTTTTAATGTCTAGTGAATCGCGTTTTTTCTATATTCAAGGGTTACAATCTTTGTACAAAGTGCCTATAATGTCGGGCTTCGTGCTATAGGGGTGTAGTTCCAATGGCAGAACGTCGGATTCCAAATCCGAATGTTGGGAGTTCGAATCTCTCCACCCCTGCCACTATCCCTTAATAAAGAAGGGATTTTTGATTTTGTGGGATTATTTGTAGGTTGTTTGATGAGTACCAGTACTGAAAACCAAAGTGGGTCGTTCGATGGCCTAAAGTGGGCACTAGCTGCTCTTATTTTAATCGCCGCTGTTGTGGGTAATTACCTGTATACAGATATGTCGATATTGGTGCGAGTGATCGGCGTAGTTATTGCCTCGATAGCCGCGTTGGGCATTGCCTCGCAAACCAATAAAGGTAAGCAAGCCTTCGAATTTGCTAAAGAGTCGCGTATGGAAGTGCGTAAGGTTATCTGGCCAACTCGTCAAGAAACCGTTCAAACTACCATGATTGTATTAGCTGCAACTGCATTCATGTCGATAATTTTGTGGGGATTAGACGCTATTTTAGTACGTCTAGTAGCCTTTGTTACAGGGGTGAGTATCTAATGACTGAAGAGCGCAAATTACGTTGGTATGTGATTCAAGCATTTTCCGGTTATGAAGCACGTGTTTCTAAATCACTAAAAGAATATATCCAAATCCACTCAATGGAAGATTCTTTTGGTGAGATTTTAGTACCGACTGAAGAAGTGGTAGAGATGCGCGCAGGTCAAAAACGTAAGAGTGAGCGTAAGTTCTTCCCCGGTTATGTTTTGGTTCAAATGGACCTGAACGATGAAAGCTGGCACTTAGTTAAAAGCGTACCAAGAGTTCTTGGCTTTATTGGTGGTACGGCAGAGCGTCCAGCTCCCATTTCTGATAAAGAAGCGCAAGCTATTTTGGATCGCTTAGACGAAACCAGTGACAAGCCAAGACCAAAAACTCTGTTCGAGCCAGGCGAAGTCGTTCGAGTTACCGATGGGCCGTTTGCAGACTTCAACGGTACTATCGAAGAAGTGGATTATGAAAAAAGCCGCGTGAAAGTATCAGTGTTGATTTTTGGCCGAGCAACTCCGGTTGAGTTAGAGTTCGGACAAATTGAGAAAGGCTGATAAAAAATAAACAATCAGTTGTTTTTAGGGTAGCAGATCGACTATAATCCGCTGCCCTTTGTTCTATCGGGAAGCCGTTCGTTTATTCGAAGGCGTTTGAACCCAAATTAAGGTAAATTAAAAATGGCTAAAAAAGTCCAAGCTTATATTAAGCTTCAAGTTGCTGCGGGTGCCGCAAACCCGTCACCACCAGTTGGTCCTGCTTTAGGTCAACATGGTGTAAACATTATGGAATTCTGTAAAGCATTCAACGCAAAAACAGATTCAATTGAAAAAGGCGCGCCCGTACCTGTTGTTATTACAGTATACGCTGACCGCTCTTTCACTTTTGAAACCAAAACTCCACCTGCGTCTTACTTATTGAAGAAAGCGGCTGGTGTTAAGTCTGGTTCTGGTGTTCCAAACAAAACTAAAGTTGGTACCGTTACTCGTGCACAACTAGAAGAGATTGCAAATACTAAAGCTGTAGACATGACTGGTGCAGATTTAGATGCAATGGTTCGTTCAATTGAAGGTTCTGCCCGTTCTATGGGCTTGGTTGTAGAGGGCTAATACGATGGCAAAACTTTCTAAGCGCATGCGTGCGATCAACGAAAAAGTTGATTCAACAAAAGAATACTCAGTAAACGAAGCGGTTGCTTTGCTTAAAGAATTGGCCTCAGCTAAGTTTCTAGAAAGCGTTGACGCTTCTGTAAATCTAGGTGTTGACCCTCGTAAATCTGACCAAAACGTACGTGGTGCTACTGTACTACCTCACGGTACTGGTCGTGACGTTCGCGTTGCTGTATTTACTCAAGGCGCTAACGCTGAAGCTGCGACAGAAGCGGGTGCTGACATTGTCGGTATGGATGACTTGGCTGCTAAAGTTAAAGCTGGTGAGATGGATTTCGACGTAGTTATTGCTTCTCCTGATGCAATGCGCGTTGTTGGTCAATTAGGTCAGATCTTAGGCCCTCGTGGTTTAATGCCTAACCCTAAAGTAGGCACTGTAACACCAAATGTTGCTGATGCTGTAAAACTAGCGAAAGCTGGTCAAATCCGTTACCGCAACGACAAAAACGGCATTATCCATACTACTATTGGTAAAGCCGATTTTGACGTAGACAAACTAAAAGAAAACCTTGAAGCATTGGTGGTGGCGCTTAAAAAAGCAAAACCAGCTCAATCTAAAGGTCAGTTCATCAAGAAAGTTAGCCTATCAACCACTATGGGTGCTGGTCTGACTATTGATGTAAATAGTTTAGATACTCAAGCTTAATTATTTACAAAGCGCAAAAATTGCACTACAATTTTGCGCTTTGTATTTATGGGTCAGGGCGTAAGCCCTCATCCAAGACCGTAGGTGCTAGGCACTAGCTTAATTTCCTACGTAGATGGTGAGGAAACCCAAGAATAATTTTTTATTCTGGAAAACCAAACCGTAAAGGCCTCTAATTTTTTGATTTAGAGGGAAGTAAACACCAGAAATATCTGGTATTGGAATCCAGGAGTAAAGCCAATGGCATTAAGACTCGAAGACAAGAAGCAAATTGTCGCTGACGTCAACGAAGCTGCCAAAGGTGCACTTTCTGCAGTAGTTGCTGATTCACGTGGCGTAACTGTAGATGCGATGACTTCACTTCGTGCTAAAGCACGTGAAGCTGGCGTATCTATGCAAGTGGTTCGTAATACCCTTGCTCGCCGTGCAGTAGCTGGCACCGACCTAGAATGTCTTACTGAGTCATTCGTTGGTCCTACTTTGATTGCCTTCTCTAACGAGCACCCAGGTGCTGCAGCGCGTCTGTTTACAGATTTCGCTAAAGAGCAAGGCAATTTCGAAGTACGTGCAGCAGCATTTGAAGGTGCATTAGCAGACGTTAACGTTCTTGCAAAACTACCAACTTACGAAGAAGCAATTGCCAAGTTGATGGCAACTATGAAAGAAGCTTCTGCAGGCAAGCTGGTACGCACTCTGGCCGCACTTCGCGACCAAAAAGAGTCAGAAGCAGCATAATTTGCTTGTTGCTACATTATCTTATAAATTTAATTGAATTTAGGAATTTGAGTCATGTCTATCACTAAAGACCAAATTATCGAAGCTGTTGCTGAAATGTCAGTAATGGACGTTGTTGAACTAATCGAAGCTATGGAAGAGAAATTCGGCGTATCTGCTGCAGCGGCTGTTGCTGTTGCTGGCGATGCTGGTGCTGCTGTTGAGGAGCAAACTGAATTTGACGTAATCCTAACTGGTGCGGGTTCTAACAAAGTTGCTGCTATTAAAGCTGTGCGTGGCGCTACAGGCCTAGGCCTTAAAGAAGCTAAAGGCTTAGTTGATTCAGCTCCTGCTACTGTTAAAGAAGCAGTATCTAAAGATGAAGCTGAAGCGCTTAAAGCTGCTCTTGAAGAAGCTGGTGCTTCTGTTGAGCTTAAGTAGTCTATCTATAAATAGATTGCAGCCTTTATAGGCTATGGCTGGTGGTTATTTAACCACCGGCCTTTTTGCGCTGTAGGACGACGTCTTTTTTATCACCGTTTTAGATGGTACGTCCGGCAAAAAAACAGAGATAGTATTCTCTGTAACAAAGACAAACGGTATGTAAGAACTGTCCCAAATTTTTCGGACAGAGTGGGTCACTTATCAGCGAGCTGAGGAACCATATGGTTTACTCTTATACAGAGAAAAAACGCATTCGTAAGGACTTTGGAAAACGTCCTCAAGTAGTGGACACGCCTTATCTGCTTTCAATACAGCTTGATTCTTTTGAGAAATTCATAGAAATCGATCCTGAAGGCGAGTATGGGCTGGAAGCTGCATTCCGCAGTGTATTCCCGATTGCCAGTTATTCAGGATATTCAGAGCTACAGTATGTTAGCTATCGTCTTGGCGAGCCGGTTTTTGACGTTAAAGAATGTCAAATTCGTGGAGTCACCTACTCTGCTCCCTTGCGCGTTAAACTGCGTTTAGTGTTGTTTGATCGTGAAGCTCCGGCAGGCACGGTTAAAGACATCAAAGAGCAAGAAGTATATATGGGTGAAATCCCATTAATGACAGGCAACGGTACGTTTGTTATTAACGGTACAGAGCGTGTTATTGTATCGCAATTACACCGTAGCCCCGGTGTGTTCTACGATCACGATCGTGGTAAAACACACTCTTCAGGTAAAGTGTTATATAACGCTCGCGTTATTCCTTACCGTGGTTCATGGTTAGATTTCGAATTCGATCCTAAAGACAACTTATTTGTTCGTATCGATCGCCGTCGTAAACTTCCTGCTTCTATTATTTTGCGTGCGTTAGAAATGTCTACGCAGGAAATATTGGAAACCTTCTTTGATACTACCTCTTTTGAATTGAAAGACGGTAAAGTGATGATGGAGCTTATTCCATCTCGCCTGCGTGGCGACACAGTATCCTTCGACGTTAAATTAGATGGCGAAGTATTAATCGAAACCGGTCGTCGTGTTACTGCTCGTCATATCCGTCAGTTGGAGAAATCAGGGGTAGAGCAGATTGAAGTCCCTGTTGAATACCTAGCGGATAAGGTATTAGCCGAAGATTATATAGATGAAACTACTGGTGAAGTGATTGCTGAAGCCAACAGTGAGCTCAACTTAGAGCTAATTGCTACGCTTTCTCAAGCTGGCCATTCAGTACTAAAAACTATTTACACCAATGATCTGGACCATGGTTCATTCATCTCTGATACCTTACGTGTTGATTCGTCAACCAACCGCCTAGAAGCTTTAGTGGAAATCTACCGGATGATGCGTCCTGGTGAGCCACCAACAAAAGATGCGGCAGAAGCACTATTTGAAAACTTGTTCTTTAATAGTGACCGTTATGATTTGTCTACCGTTGGTCGTATGAAGTTTAACAGCCGCGTGGGCCGTGAAGATGGTCGTGTGGAAGGCGTGTTAGACAAAGACGATGTCATTAAAGTGATGCAAACTCTGATCGAAATTCGTAATGGCCGCGGTGAGGTTGATGATATTGACCACCTTGGTAACCGTCGAATTCGTAGTGTTGGTGAAATGGCTGAAAACCAATTCCGTGTTGGTTTAGTTCGTGTTGAACGAGCTGTTAAAGAACGCTTAAGTTTGGGCGATCTTGATGCATTAATGCCACAAGACTTAATTAACGCTAAGCCTATTTCGGCAGCGGTTAAAGAATTCTTTGGCTCTAGTCAGCTGTCTCAATTTATGGATCAAAACAACCCGCTTTCAGAAGTGACTCACAAACGTCGCGTCTCTGCATTAGGCCCTGGTGGTTTGACCCGTGAACGAGCTGGTTTTGAGGTGCGAGACGTACACCCAACTCACTACGGTCGTTTATGTCCGATTGAGACGCCTGAAGGACCAAACATTGGTTTGATCAACTCCTTGGCGGTTTACTCTCGTACTAACGAGTTCGGTTTCTTAGAAACCCCTTACCGTAAAGTGATCAATGGTGAAATTACCGATGATGTTGATTACTTGTCTGCGATTGATGAAGGCACCTACGTTATTGCTCAGGCAAACGCTGAATTAGACGGTGATGGCAAGTTACTTGAGACCGACTTAGTACCTTGTCGCCATAAAGGTGAAGCGACTTACATGCCTACTGACCAAATTCAGTATATGGACGTAAGCCCGCAACAGGTGATCTCAGTTGCTGCATCGTTGATCCCATTCTTAGAGCACGATGATGCGAACCGTGCTTTGATGGGTTCGAACATGCAACGTCAAGCAGTACCAACATTACGCGCAGACAAGCCTTTAGTAGGTACTGGTATTGAACGTGCAGTAGCTGTTGACTCTGGTGTGACGGTGGTATCTAAACGTGGCGGTACAGTTGACTACGCCGATGCGAGCCGCATCGTGGTTAAAGTCAATGAAGATGAGATGCTTCCAGGTGAAGCTGGTATCGATATTTATTCCTTAACCAAATACACCCGTTCTAACCAGAATACCTGTATTAACCAGCGCCCAGTGGTTAAAGCTGGCGAGCGAGTGGCTAAAGGTGACGTATTGGCTGATGGCCCGTCTACTGACTTAGGTGAATTAGCACTTGGTCAGAATATGCGGGTAGCTTTCATGCCGTGGAATGGTTACAACTTTGAGGATTCCATTGGTATTTCTGAGAATGTAGTAAAAGAAGATCGCTTTACTACCATTCATATTCAAGAACTTAGCTGTATCGCTCGTGATACTAAGCTGGGTAGTGAAGAAATATCAGCAGACATTCCAAACGTGGGTGAATCTGCACTAAGCAAGCTTGATGAGTCAGGTATTGTGTATGTGGGGGCAGAAGTTAAACCTGGCGATATCCTTGTAGGTAAAGTAACTCCCAAAGGTGAAACGCAATTAACGCCAGAAGAGAAGCTATTGCGAGCAATCTTCGGTGAGAAAGCGTCGGATGTAAAAGATACATCACTACGTGTGCCGAACTCTGTATTTGGTACCGTAATCGACGTACAAGTCTTTACTCGCGATGGCGTAGAAAAAGACAAGCGTGCTCAAGAAATTGAGTCTATGCAGCTTAAAGAAGCTAAGAAAGATTTAACCGAAGAATTCAAGATTCTCGAAGATGGTATCTTTGCACGTGCTAAATCGGTATTAATTGCCGCGGGTAAGTTAGAAGCTGACTTAGACCGCATGCAACCTGTTGATTGGCTAGAGTCAGCGTTGAGTGATGAAGGCGCACAAACTCAGCTTGAGCAAATTGCAGCGCAATACGACGAAATTAAAGCCGAGTTTGACAAACAGTTTGACATCAAACGACGCAAGATTACCCAAGGTGACGATTTGGCGCCTGGTGTGTTGAAAATTGTGAAAGTTTACTTAGCCGTTAAGCGTCGTATTCAACCTGGTGACAAGATGGCCGGTCGTCACGGTAACAAAGGTGTAATTTCTACCATTGTTCCGCGTGAAGATATGCCTTATGACGAGACAGGTCGCCCTGTTGACATCTGCTTGAACCCGTTGGGTGTACCATCGCGGATGAACATCGGTCAGATCCTAGAAACCCACTTAGGCCTAGCGGCGAAAGGTGTGGGTGAGAAAATCGACGAAATGCTGAAAGTACAGCGTGAAATCGAAATGGATAAACTGCGTGACTTCATCCAAAAAGTGTACAACGTAGGCGACGATAAGCTTAAAGTTGACGTGGCAAGTTTCACCGACGAAGAGGTGATGACCTTAGCGCAAAACTTGCGTAAAGGTGTGCCAATGGCAACTCCTGCATTTGATGGTGCTAAAGAAGCTGAAATTAAAGAGCTATTACGCTTAGCCGATTTACCTGATTCTGGTCAGATTGTGTTGCGTGATGGCCGAACTGGTCAAGAATTTGAACGTCCGGTAACCGTGGGTTACATGTACATGTTGAAACTTAATCACTTGGTTGATGATAAGATGCATGCTCGTTCTACAGGTTCTTACAGCTTGGTTACTCAGCAGCCGCTTGGTGGTAAAGCTCAATTTGGTGGTCAGCGTTTCGGTGAGATGGAAGTGTGGGCGCTAGAAGCATACGGTGCCGCTTACACCTTACAGGAAATGCTAACGGTTAAATCTGATGACGTTAACGGTCGTACTAAGATGTACAAAAACATCGTTGATGGTAACCACCAGATGGACCCTGGCATGCCAGAGTCGTTCAATGTATTGCTCAAAGAGATTCGCTCTCTGGGTATCAACATTGAGTTGGATGAGCTGTAAGCACAGGACTTCACCTGAATTAAAAGCAAGGCGGGCGTTTCATTAAGAGACGCCCCAGGTTTAACTCCAACCTGGAGAGAAACGTGAAAGATTTACTTAAGTTTCTTAAGCAACAAAGCAAGACCGAAGAGTTTGAAGGCATTAAAATTGGCCTAGCTTCACCAGACCAGATCCGTAGTTGGTCATTTGGTGAAGTGAAAAAACCAGAGACGATTAACTATCGTACTTTTAAGCCCGAGCGTGACGGTTTATTCTGTGCCCGCATTTTCGGCCCAGTAAAAGATTACGAATGTTTGTGTGGTAAATATAAACGTCTAAAACACCGTGGTGTGATTTGTGAAAAGTGTGGTGTAGAAGTTACCCAATCTAAAGTTCGTCGTGACCGCATGGGCCATATCGAGCTAGCTTCTCCTGTAGCGCATATTTGGTTCCTTAAATCTTTACCATCGCGTATTGGTTTATTACTAGATATGACTTTACGTGATATTGAGCGTGTACTTTACTTCGAATCATTTGTTGTCACCGAGCCTGGCATGACCAGCTTGGAACGCGGTCAAATGTTAACCGAAGAAAGTTACCTTGATGCACTTGAAGAATACGGTGATGAGTTTGAAGCTAAAATGGGGGCTGAGGCCGTCTTGGCTTTATTGCGTCATTTAGAGCTTGACCAAGAAATTGAAGTTATGCGCGAAGAGTTAGAATCAACTAACTCTGAAACTAAGCGTAAAAAGACCACTAAACGTCTTAAGCTTATGGAAGCATTCCGTGATTCAGGTAACAAGCCTGAGTGGATGATTATGACCGTTCTACCGGTTCTTCCACCAGACTTACGTCCGCTAGTGCCTCTAGACGGCGGCCGTTTCGCGACTTCAGATCTAAACGATTTATACCGTCGTGTGATCAACCGTAACAACCGCTTGAAGCGTCTGTTAGATTTGGCTGCGCCTGATATTATCGTACGTAATGAAAAGCGTATGTTGCAGGAAGCGGTTGATGCATTATTAGATAATGGTCGTCGTGGTCGCGCAATTACCGGTTCTAACAAGCGCCCGCTTAAATCGTTGGCTGATATGATCAAAGGTAAGCAAGGTCGTTTCCGTCAGAACTTGCTAGGTAAGCGTGTTGATTACTCAGGTCGTTCGGTTATTACTGTTGGCCCTACGCTGCGTCTACATCAGTGTGGCCTACCTAAGAAAATGGCGCTTGAGTTATTCAAGCCTTTCATCTACGGCAAACTAGAGCTACGCGGTTTAGCAACGACTATTAAAGCTGCCAAGAAAATGGTAGAGCGCGAGGGCGGTGAAGTTTGGGATATTCTAGAAGAAGTTATCCGTGAACATCCAGTGTTACTTAACCGTGCACCAACACTACACCGCTTGGGTATTCAAGCGTTCGAACCTGTGCTTATTGAGGGTAAAGCCATTCAATTGCACCCGCTAGTGTGTGCGGCATACAACGCCGATTTCGATGGTGACCAAATGGCGGTACACGTACCGTTAACCCTAGAAGCCCAGTTAGAAGCTCGTTCGTTGATGATGTCTACCAACAACGTATTGTCGCCAGCTAACGGTGAGCCGATTATCGTACCTTCACAAGACGTTGTATTGGGTCTGTATTATATGACTCGTGAACGCGTTAACGCTCAAGGTGAGGGGATGTATCTTTCCGGTCCCAAAGAGGCCGAGAAGTTATATCGCTCTCAACAAGCTAGCATTCATGCTCGGGTAAACGTACGTATTACAGAAGTGGCTGTAGCTGAAGACGGTTCTAAGATTGAAAAAACTGAAATCAAGCAAACCACGATTGGCCGTGCCATTTTATGGTTAGTGGTTCCGCAAGGTTTGCCGTTTGATTTAGTTAACCAAGCCATGGGTAAGAAGCAAATTTCAGGTTTGCTAAATACTTGTTACCGTAAACTAGGTCTAAAACACTCGGTTATCTTTGCTGACCAATTGATGTACACCGGTTTCCATTACGCTACCTTGTCTGGCGCGTCTGTTGGTATTAACGACATGGTGATTCCTGATGCTAAGAAAGACATCGTGGATGAAGCTAGTGAAGAAGTCAGCGAAATTCAAGAGCAGTTCTTGGCTGGTTTGGTTACAGCGGGCGAACGTTACAACAAAGTTATCGATATTTGGGCTTCGGCCAACGAAAAAGTATCGAAAGCGATGATGGATAACTTGTCTACCGAAGTGGTTATTAACAAAGATGGTGAAGAAGAAGTTCAAGACTCTTTCAACAGCATCTTCATGATGGCCGACTCCGGAGCACGTGGTAGTGCCGCTCAGATCCGTCAGTTAGCGGGTATGCGTGGCTTGATGGCGAAACCGGACGGTTCGATTATTGAAACGCCGATTGTAGCTAACTTCCGCGAAGGTCTAAACGTTCTTCAGTACTTCATCTCGACTCACGGTGCGCGTAAAGGTTTGGCCGATACCGCATTGAAAACGGCGAACTCGGGTTACCTAACTCGTCGTCTAGTTGACGTAGCTCAGGATTTGGTTGTTACCGATACTGACTGTGGCACAGAAGACGGCATTATCATGACGCCCCATATTGAGGGTGGTGACGTTGTTGAGCCGCTACGCGAGCGTGTTCTTGGTCGTGTTCTTGTGGGTGATGTTATTAAGCCTGGTACTGAAAATGAAGTACTACTTAAAGACAAAACACTACTTGATGAAAAACTGTGTGACCTGCTAGAAGAGAACTCAGTTGATACGGTTAAGGTTCGTTCGGTGATTAGCTGTGAAAACGACTTCGGTGTTTGTGCACTATGTTACGGTCGTGATTTGGCTCGTGGTCATTTGGTTGGTCGTGGCGAAGCAGTAGGTGTTGTAGCTGCTCAATCGATTGGTGAGCCTGGAACACAGCTAACCATGCGTACTTTCCACATTGGTGGTGCGGCCTCAAGAGCTGCAGCTGAAAACAGTATTCAGGTTAAAAACTCAGGTACTATTAAACTGCACAACTCTAAAGTTGTAACCAACAGTGACGGTAAGTTGGTGGTTACTTCTCGTTCAACCGAGTTAACCATTATTGACGAAATGGGTCAAACCAAAGAAAGTCACAAACTTCAGTACGGTAGTATTCTAGATGTGGTGGATGGTGGCACCGTAACTTCCGGTGATACGGTAGCAAACTGGGATCCGCATACACACCCAATTATTACAGAAGTACCGGGTCGTATTAAGTTCGTTGACATGGTTGAAGGTATTACAGTTAGCCGTCAAACTGATGAATTAACCGGGCTTTCTAGTATTAACGTTCTTGATCCAAACGAACGTCCTGGTGCGGGTAAAGAAATGCGCCCGATGGTGAAGTTGGTTGATGAGTCTGGTAACGACGTACTTATTGCGGGTACTGACATTCCTGCACAGTACTTCCTGTCAGCAAGAGCCATTGTCAACCTCGAAGACAACGCTGAAGTTGGCGTGGGTGATGCGATTGCTCGTATTCCTCAAGAGTCTAGCGGTACCAAAGATATCACCGGTGGTCTACCACGGGTTGCGGACTTGTTTGAAGCTCGCCAGCCAAAAGAACCAGCTATTCTTGCGGAAATTACCGGTACTATTAGCTACGGTAAAGAGACTAAAGGCAAGCGTCGTTTAGTTATTACCCCAGCGGAAGGTGATGCATACGAAGAGATGATTCCTAAGTGGCGTAACTTAAACGTGTTTGAAGGTGAGAAAGTCCAAAAAGGTGAAGTTATCGCCGATGGTCCAGAATCACCACATGACATTTTACGTCTACGTGGTATCAGCCCTGTAGCAAACTACATCGTAAACGAAGTACAAGATGTATATCGTTTACAAGGTGTGAAAATTAACGATAAGCATATTGAAACCATTGTGCGTCAAATGTTGCGTAAGTGTTTGATTCTTGAAGCTGGCGATTCTAGCTTCTTGTTAGGCGAACAAGCTGAAGTGGCACGGGTGAATATTGAGAATCGTCAATTGATTGCTGAAGGCAAACGTCCTGCGGTTTACCGTCGTGAACTACTAGGTATCACTAAGGCGTCACTATCTACTGAATCGTTTATTTCAGCAGCGTCGTTCCAAGAAACAACGCGCGTACTTACTGAAGCTGCCGTAGGCGGTAAACAAGATGAGTTACGCGGTTTGAAAGAAAACGTAATTGTGGGGCGTTTGATCCCTGCGGGGACTGGTTACGCTTATCATGAGAAACGTCGTAACAAGGCTGAAGCACCTGCACCAATCACAGCCGATGAGGCAGCCGACAACTTAGCTGCATTGTTAAATGCAACACCAAGTAATGGTGAAGCCGAGTAAGGGTTTAGCGTGAACAAAAAAGGCAGCCAAGGGCTGCCTTTTTTTATCAACTCATTTTATGCGTCTGCACTCTATAAATGCTGGACGATGACCTCGATTTGGCGAGAGTAGCTGAGCGCTGTTAACGGTATTTTGACTTTAAGCACTGGTGAAAATATTTGACAAGATCCTCAGATCATCACAGACTCGCTATTTAAAAATATAAATTATTAGAGACGATTATGAGCAAACAAATTGTATCAACGGAAGCTGCTCCAGCGGCAATTGGCCCTTATTCACAAGCTACCAAAATCGACGAATTGGTGTTTAGCTCGGGACAAATTCCGCTAGATCCTAGCACTATGGAAGTGGTAGCAGGTGGTATTGCTGAGCAAACTAAACAGGTAATGAAAAACCTGATGGCTGTATTAGAAGCAGCTGGCGCGGATGCATCAACGGTATTTAAAACTACTTGCTTTTTAAGTGACATGGCTAATTTTGCTGCATTTAACGAAATCTATGCTGAGTACTTTCCAGAAAATCCTCCGGCGCGTTCATGTGTAGAGGTAGCTCGCTTACCTAAAGATGTATTGGTTGAAGTTGAAGCTATTGCCCATATCAAATAAGCATGCGTTTAAATTACACCCTGATTGTTACTAGCCCACTCTATGGAAAGCAAGGCAGCGCTTCGGCTTTGAATTTTGCTACGGCGTTGGTTGCCGAAGGACATCGTTTGCAGACCGTGTTTTTTTATTTAGACGGCGTAACTAATGCCTTGTTAAGTAGTTTACCTGCCAGTGATGAAACCAATATTCATCAACAGTGGTTGGCGCTTAAGCAACAAACTAATTGCCAGCTGTTAGTTTGTGGTGCTGCAGCTTATCGTCGTGGTGTTATTGACCAAGAGCAATCTGAGTTAACTGGTGTCACCGCCACTATGGATGCGCAATTTGTCATCTCGGGTTTAGCTGAAATGGCAGCGGCGATGTTAAGTGCCGATAGGGTGATACGGTTATGAGCAAGCTATTAGCGTTTGTATTAAGCGCAGCCCCACATGGTTGCTCAGCAGCGCGCGAGGGCTTAGATGCTGTTCTTGCAGCGTCCGCCGTGTCCGATGATATAGTGCTATTTTTCGAAGGTGATGGTGTATGGCAATTAGTGAAAGGCCAACAACCTAGAGCGACTTTGCAGCGCGATGTGTTGCCCACTTATGGCTTATTAGACTTGTATGATGTGGAAATGATCTATGTTGATCAACAAGCTTTGCAGGATAGGCAACTTTCTATAGACCATCTTGCTATTAAGACTATAGAGATTAGCGCTAAACAGTTCTATTCAAGGTACGCTAACGCGCATGCTGTTGTGAGGTTTTAGGGTGTTACATATAATTCGGCAAGTTTATCTCAGTGCTGACTTTGAAGCCTGTTTAGCGCAAATTAATGACGATGACCAATTGGTGCTTATTGAAGACGCAGTGTATGCTTGGGTTAGTAAAGACCCGCGGTTACTAGCTTTGCATAGTGAACAGCGCCTTCATATATTGCAAGCTGACGTTGAAGCGCGCGCTATTGAAGTTCCTAATGACGTTCAGATTGACTATCGTGAGTTGGTAAAATTGACAGTAAATTACGCCCCCGCTGTCACTTGGTAGGCTAGCCGACTACTATCTTTTATTGCATCGTGAGATCACTGCAAGTCTTGACTCTTATTCAGTAAGCGCATAAAATTTCGCCTCCCCGAATTTGGGGTAGATTTTTTCACATGTTTAAATGTAATTTCAGGAGCTATTTCGAATGGCAACGATTAACCAGTTGGTTCGCAAGCCACGTGCCAGTAAAGTTGCTAAAAGCAACGTACCTGCACTAGCTGCGTGTCCACAACGTCGTGGTGTATGTACTCGTGTATATACCACCACACCAAAGAAACCAAACTCAGCACTACGTAAAGTAGCTCGTGTTCGTTTAACTAACGGATTTGAAGTGACTTCTTACATCGGTGGTGAAGGTCATAACCTACAAGAACACAGCGTAATCCTTATTCGCGGTGGTCGTGTTAAAGATTTACCTGGTGTGCGTTATCACACCGTACGCGGCGCGTTAGACTGTGCTGGCGTAAGTGATCGTCGTCAAGGACGTTCAAAATACGGCGCTAAACGTCCTAAATCATAACGGCTCTCCGTTAAGTAAGGCCAAACATTTAGTTATAGCGAAATTTTTTTAAAATTCGTTTTGGGGAAACCTGAAGCATATCGGAGATATTAAAATGCCAAGACGTCGAGTGATCGGTCAACGCAAAATCTTGCCAGATCCTAAGTTCGGATCAGAACTTCTGGCTAAGTTCATCAACGTAGTAATGGTTGATGGTAAAAAATCAATTTCAGAAAAAATTGTATATGGTGCACTAGATGCTGCAGCTGAGAAATCAGGCAAATCTCACCAAGAAGTTTTTGAAATTGCTCTTGAAAACGTGCGCCCATCGGTAGAGGTTAAATCTCGCCGTGTAGGTGGTTCTACTTACCAAGTACCTGTTGAAGTACGTCCAGTTCGTCGTAATACCCTAGGTATGCGTTGGATGGTAGAAGCAGCACGTAAACGTGGTGAAAAATCTATGGCTTTACGTCTAGCGGGTGAAATCCTAGACGCAGCAGAAAACAAAGGCAGTGCGGTTAAGAAACGTGAAGACGTTCACCGTATGGCTGACGCAAACAAAGCGTTTGCACATTACCGCTGGTAATTGGTTGCGCAGTTGCTTAGGCAACTGCGTCACTTTCTATGTGAGACTAAGGGTTTGCCCTTAGCAAGAGGATAACAATGGCTCGTACAACTCCAATTGAGCGTTACCGTAACATTGGTATCGTCGCTCATGTTGACGCTGGCAAAACAACAACAACAGAACGTGTCCTTTTCTATACTGGTCTATCTCATAAAATTGGTGAGGTGCATGATGGCGCTGCTACCATGGACTGGATGGAGCAAGAGCAGGAACGCGGTATTACCATCACCTCTGCGGCTACAACCACCTTTTGGCGTGGTATGGATGCTCAGTTCGAAGAACACCGTATTAATATCATCGATACTCCCGGACACGTAGACTTTACTATTGAAGTTGAACGTTCGTTGCGGGTGTTAGATGGTGCTGTTGTTGTATTTTGTGGTTCATCAGGTGTTGAACCTCAATCTGAGACAGTGTGGCGCCAGGCCGACAAATATTCTGTTCCGCGAATGGTATTCGTGAACAAAATGGACCGAGCGGGTGCTGACTTTGAGAGAGTTATTGAGCAAATCCGTGACCGCTTAGGCGCAACCTGTGTGCCTATTCAGTTAAACATTGGTGCTGAAGATGAATTCGTTGGTGTAATTGACCTGATCAAGATGAAGGCAATTAACTGGAACGAAGCCGATCAAGGCATCTCTTTTAGTTACGAAGATATTCCTAGTCATTTGCAAGAGCACGCGGAAACTATGCACGAAGAGCTAGTGGAAGCGGCCGCTGAAGCCACTGAAGAACTAATGGAAAAGTATCTAGAAGAAGGTGAATTAACTGAAGCCGAAATCAAGTTTGGTTTACGTACTCGTACGCTAAATAACGAAATCGTGCTAGCGACCTGTGGTTCGGCATTTAAAAACAAGGGTGTGCAAGCGGTGCTTGATGCTGTTGTAGACTATTTGCCTGCTCCCACTCACGTTGCTGCAATTAAAGGCCACGATGAAAAAGACAATGAGGTTGAGTGCCCGGCAGACGATGATGCGCCATTTGCTGCATTAGCGTTTAAGATCGCCACTGACCCATTTGTTGGCACCTTGACCTTTATGCGGGTTTATTCGGGGACGGTACAAACCGGCACTGCGGTGTACAACTCGGTAAAACAAAAACGTGAACGTCTTGGTCGGATGGTGCAAATGCACTCTAATGACCGCAAAGAGATCAAAGAGGTGCGCGCAGGTGACATCGCCGCCGCAATCGGTCTTAAAGACGTGACCACGGGTGATACTTTATGTGATATGAACCATAAAGTGGTCCTAGAACGTATGGAATTCCCCGAGCCAGTGATTCAAATCGCTGTTGAGCCTAGAACTAAAGCCGACCAAGAAAAAATGGGTGTGGCTTTGGGCAAGTTGGCCGCAGAGGACCCGTCGTTCCGCGTAGAAACTAATGAAGAATCTGGACAAACCCTTATCTCTGGTATGGGTGAGTTACACTTAGATATCATCGTAGATCGTATGAAGCGCGAATTTAGCGTGGATTGTAACGTTGGTAAACCTCAAGTTGCTTATCGCGAAGCGATTCGTAAGCAAGTTGAAGTGGAAGGTAAATTCGTTCGTCAATCCGGTGGTCGTGGTCAATATGGTCATGTAT
>QGCX01000098.1_pt1 | contig 18602 bp, 18 predicted proteins | sample 4708031 | NCBI WGS metagenome assembly QGCX01 (sample SAMN08941163, study PRJNA450518) | Sediment metagenome, whole genome shotgun sequencing project. | reverse complement strand
CCCTTACTTCAAAACAATCCGATATAGCGCTCTCCTTTGGAGAGCAAACAACGGATGGTTATGGGGTTATGGATTTGCGTTTTGGGGCAAAACCTTTTGAGCATTTTACGGTAGGAATTGCAGCATCCAACATTTTTGATGAGACCTACAATAACCATTTGAATTTCTCTTTTGTGAACCAAGCGGACTATGGTAGAGTACCCATCAATGATCCGGGTAGAAACTTGACCGCTTTTGTACAATACAGTTTTTAAATCTGTAAAAAGTAAAAAGGGGCGCCATTGGCGCCCCTTTTTTGTATTTAAAATATATGCTTATTTGAAATCGGATGCATCAACACCTTCGTTCACCTTAATTTCCTTTACAATGAATTCGAAGTTCTGTGGCCCCACAGTTTGCATAATTTTGAACGGGAACTTGATTCCTGATACTTCTTGGTAATCCCCATAGCCCAAAGTGCTTGTGATTTGCTGCCCTTGTGCTTCCTGTGTGGTTACTTCCTGTACCTTAAGACCAGTTTCGACATCGTAGAAAGCGGATTTACTATCATTTATTTTTAGCTTGTACGCTTTTGAATCGCCTACAGGTTCAATGCCTTCCAAGGAAACGTTGCCGGCTGCCAAATAGTTCAGTTCGGGGAAGGCCGATGATTCTTCCTTGATCTTTTCGATTTCTTCTGGCGAAAGATCTTTACGCTGACCTTGAACTACCGCATAGCCTGAATCACCATCCAATACTTGTTTGGACATGGAATTTCCCATAACCTTCACATCTTGCATAAATTGATCTTTGGAAGTTTTCTTCATCTCAAGTTCCAATTTCATGCCTTGCATTTCGGCTTCGGCCATCATGGAGTAAGAATCCACACCTTCCAGTTTTGATTTCCCTCCAACAGCTTCAATATACTTTTCCAAAACGGTATTGGCATCCATACCTTCTGGAATGGCAGTATTATAGTCTGGTTTTTCCGTTTTGCTAGCATACTTATCGTAGAAAAGTACTGGAACATCTTTTTCGTTAAAGGATACTTTTTCCAAGTTTTCCAAAACATCGCTCCCTTTTCCTGTTACAACCACACGGGCGTTAGAAGTTGAAAAATGTTTTTGAGCAGCTTTCTGTACATCCTCCTTGGTAATGGCATCCAATCGTTCCAAATAGGTTTCGTAAAAATCTTTTGGAAGATTTTCGGTTTCTATATTCAAAGCATAATTCGCAACCGTTTCTGGTTTTTCGAGGGCCATCACAAAGCTTCCGGCATATTTTGCTTTAGCATTTGCCAACTCTTCGTCGGTTACAGGCTCGGAAGTCATTTTGTCTATCTCTTTTAATATTTCTACCACAGAGCTATCGGTAACCGCGTTACGTACTTGCGCGTAGGCGTTGAATCGCATTGGACTGTACTTATTGGCTCTGATTCCAGAATAGGAGCCATAAGTGTATCCCTTGTCTTCTCTCAGATTTTTGAATAAGCGAGCTTGGGAGCCTCCTCCCAAAATTCTGTTTGCCAAAAGAGCATCCAGATAATCTTCATCTTTCATTTTCAAATCGGTGATGTTTTCGACCGCAACTTCAGACTGCACGGCGTTGGGTACATCAACAAAGTTGATTTGCGTATACTGCACATCTTTTGGGTCGGAGTAGCTGAACGATGGTGGTGCCGCTTTGGACCATGGCGTAAAGGCTTTTGTGACCAGTTCTTTAACTGTATCAAAGTCAACATCGCCAATCACAACCAAATAAGCGTTGGCAGGTACAAAATAGGAACGATAAAACTGCTCCACATCCAATAAGGTAACATTGTTCACCGTTTCTTCGGTCATAAACTCACCATAAGGATGGTTTTTGCCATAGGCTAAAGCTAGCTGAACCCTATCTGCAATAGCGGAAACATCTTTTTCTTCTGATTTGATGCCAGTGATTACCTTCTCCTTTTCCTTTTCAAATTCTTCTTGGGTAAAGTTTGGATTGAGTGCGGCATCGGCCATCAACTCCAAAATTCTTGGAAAATATTTGGATAGCGAACTGGCAAAGGCACTTTGATCGCCTATAAAAATATTGGCACCCAAAAAATCCACTTCTTCATAAAACTCATCTTTGGGGATGTTTTTGGATCCTTTTCCCAACATACTTCCGGTAAGCGCAGAGACACCGGCTTTATCCCCCTCCATAATGGGTGGGTTGTCAATAGAGAGTTGAATGCGTACCCTTGGTAATTTATGGTTTTCGACCACCAGTACTTTTAAACCGTTTTTGAGTTCAAAACGGGCAGGCTCCTTTAAATTGATCTTGGGAGCCGGACCCGGTTCAGGCTGTGTGCTCCTATCTATTTGTGCGTAAGACGCTGTCATAAATAACGACAGCGCAGCTAAAACTATGTACTTTTTCATTTTAATTAGCGTCTTTTTGTTCTGGTAAATACTCCAATTCAATGCGTTGGTTCACCTTCAAATATTTTTTGGCCACTTCCATGATTTCCTCACGGGTTATGGAACGGTAAATGTCTATTTCTGTATTGATGAGGTTGGTATCATCCTTCAGCATATAATTTTCGGCCAAGGAGTTGGCAATGCCCTCAACACCGCTGTTGGCATTTACAAATTGGTTTTCGAACTTATTCTGAAGTTTTTGGTAATCCTTTTCGGAAATCAATTCCATTTGAAGCTTTAAAATTTCTTCATCAATTTCTTTTTTGATGTCTTGAATGGAATTGTCTCCTACTGGAAGCCCTCCAACAATGTAAGAACTGTAATCTTCCGCATCAATTGGTACAGAAAGTATCTGTAGTGCCATTTTTTTCTCGTCCACCAATTTCTTGTAGAGTTTGGAACTCTCTCCACTACTCAAATAGGTAGAAATCATGTTGATGACGTAAGAATCCCGCTGTCCTTGACCAGGTGTTCTATATGCCAATAGAATCGCAGGAATTTGGATGTTGGGGTCATGATATTTAGCAAAGACCGTTTTTGTAATGGGCTCTTCCTTTACATTTGGTCTTTGTATTTCAGCTCCTCTTGGGATAGGGCCAAAATAGTCTTCGATCATCTTTTTGGTCTTGGCGGTTTCAAAATCACCAGCTACGACCAACACAGCATTGTTGGGCACGTAATAAGTTTTATTGAACTTTTTGAAATCGTCCAAAGTAGCACTGGCCAAATGCTCCAAGGAACCGATAACTCCCCATCGGTAGGGGTGTTCGGTGTAAAGATTTTTGAGAATTTCATTGAAAAAGGCGCCATAGGGCGAGTTGTCCACTCTAAGCCTTCTTTCTTCTTGTACTACTTCTTTTTGGGTGTCCACTCCAACTTGCCCAATAATGGGGTGCATCAACCGTTCGGATTCCAACCAAAGACCAACTTCTAAACTGTTGGAAGGAAAAACTTCATAATAATAAGTGCGGTCTAAAAAGGTATTGGCATTGTTTCTTCCTCCGTTAGCCGCGGTTATTTGATCCCATTCACCTCGATCAATGTTTTTGGTGCCTTCGAACAATAAGTGTTCAAAAAAGTGGGCAAAACCTGTTTTGTCCGGATCTTCGTCTTTAGATCCCACATGGTACATTACGGATGTGGTGACTACTGGGGCCGAGTTGTCCTGATGTAGGATAACATGGAGCCCATTGTCCAGATTATACTCTTCAAAAACTACTTCCTGTGCAGACAGCAGAGTAATTGCAAAGAGCATTGTAAATGCAGAAAACAATTGTTTTTTCATCGTAATAGTAAGTATTTAAAAATTGATGTTGCTAAGAGGTTGGTGTCGATTTTCCAATCGATGTTACGCTAAATATAGAATATTTTTCGGAAGGCCTGCAGATTTATAAAAGTCTTAGGGTTTAAAATATGGCATAATTCACAAACATTCAGTAAATTATACAATGAACCAAAAAACAATTATATGAAAAATTTAACCCTTCCAATTCGTTTTGGAATAGTTACCAGTGCTGTGCTGATAGCATATTTTTTGATTTTGGCCTTAATGGGAAAACACACCAACGTATTCTATAGTTTATTTAATGGAGTTATAACTGGTTTCGGCATTTACGAGACCATTAAGTACACCAAAATTAAGCAGGGCAAAGATTTTAGTTATGGAAAGGGATTTACAGCTGGCGTTACCACTGGGTTTGTGGCCACACTTTTGTTTACCATTTTCTTCGCATTCTATGCAACAGAATTGGATAGCGCTTTTTTGGACAAGCTTTCCTCGGCATGGTCCGGCGACTATAAGAATTTCCAAGGGATTGTATTTTTTACCGTGGCCATTATGGGGTTCGCTACAACCTTGGTTTTGACACTTTCTTTTATGCAGCTTTTTAAAACAAGTAACAATTCTAAAAAAATTATGGGCTAAATCAAGGAGGAATACTTGTGGATTAAGGATTTAGCAGTATATTTGCACCCGCTAATTTTGATAAAAGCGAAATAATTTTAATCTAATCAACGCATTATGTACGCAATTGTAGAGATGGCAGGGCAGCAATTTAAAGTTGCAAAAGACCAAAAAGTGTACGTTCACCGTTTGCAGGAAGACGAAGGTAAAAAAGTTACTTTCGACAAAGTTCTTCTTTTGGAAGATGGTGGTAACGTAACCATTGGCGCCCCGGTCATAGAAGGTGCGGCTGTTGAAGCCAAAGTTGTAAAGCACCTAAAAGGAGATAAGGTAATCGTCTTTAAAAAGAAAAGACGTAAAGGTTACCGTAAGAAAAACGGTCACAGACAATATTTGACTGAAATCGTTGTTGAAGGTATTGTCGCTAAAGGTGCAAAGAAAGCGGCTCCGGCAAAAGCTAAAGCTGAAGCAAAACCTGCTGCTGAACCTAAAAAGGCGGAGAAAAAAGCCGCAGCTCCTAAAAAGGAAGCTCCAAAGGCAACTACTGAGGATTTGAGTTCCAAAACTGTTGCTGAATTGAAGGAAATGGCGAAAGCCAAGGAAATTACCGGTTACTCTTCCATGAAGAAAGCCGAGTTGATTGAAGCGTTAAGCAAATAAAGAAAAGAACTAAAATTTATATATCATGGCTCACAAGAAAGGTGTAGGTAGTTCAAAAAACGGTAGAGAATCAGAATCGAAACGCTTAGGTGTCAAGATTTTTGGTGGTCAGGCAGCAAGTGCAGGTAACATTATTGTAAGACAACGTGGTACCAAGCATAACCCTGGTGATAATGTATATGCAGGAAAAGATCATACTTTGCATGCCAAAGTAGATGGCTTAGTTAAGTTTGAGAAAAAAGTAGGTGGCAAATCTTATGTTTCCATCGAACCTTTTGAAGCTTAGTAATCAGCAATAATATTAATTAAAAAGGCTCCGCATTTGCGGAGCCTTTTTATTTTAAGTAGATGCTAAGTTTAAAATCGAATTTTTCGTTTTCGAGCGGTAATTTCCCAAGAATCCACTTTTTGTCCATTTTCAATCACAGAAACTTCATCATGCAGGTTTATGGTGGGGCAGATGTGGTATGGAAGGCCATATAGGACATCACCAACTTTAAACTTATCCCAATCTTTTACTTGGATTACACCATGCTCTTCACTTTGTGAAAGCAATTCATAACCATCAAGATTTAGGAATTTAACCCGCTTGTCAATAGGATTTTCTGCTGCAACAGATTTATGGCCCAGATCAATGGTTATAATTCCTTCTGTTGGTTTGGAAATAATTCGGGTCACTAAAAGGGCGGCATGTTTAAAGTTTTGTTCCGTTAATTTTTCACCGTAGCCCCAATCCCAAAGTACACAGGTGCCCGGACTAGTAATCCTTTTTTCTTGTAACGCATGCGAAGTAAAGGATGGAGTTCCCCCGCATATTAGTTCAGCTGCTGGATAGTCGATTCTGAGCGCTTCAAAATAAGTTTCAACATCCTTTACTCCCTTTTCTATTTTTCCTTTCCTAATAGTGAAATCAGCATCTCTTAAATGACCGTCGTAAGCATGTAGTCCCTTAAAAAATAAAGAATTACATATTTTTAAATAGGCCATCAATTCGTCTAAACCTGGACCGATTTCAATACCGGATCGGTTCATGCCGTTATTGATGTCAATATAAATATTGAGTTTGATTTCATGTTCCAAAGCTTTTTGATTTAAAAGCTCAGCACTGTCCATATTATCCAAAATAGTGGAAAACTGTGTATTTGGAAAGTGTTTTATCAAACTAAGAATGCGGTCAACTTTTGGCCCGACAAGTTGGTGGGCAATCAAAACAGATTTGGCACCAGCTTCGGCGGCAATCTCTGCTTCAGAAATGGTGGAGGCCTTAAAATTTGAGATGCCCGAAGCCAATAAAAGCTCCATCACCTTGGGCATTTTGTTGGTTTTTATATGTGGCATCAATCTTTCGGTTTTTCCCTCAACGAGAGAAATCATCTCATTTATATTGTATTTGAGATGCTCCAAGTACAATGCAATTGAAGGAGAATCGACTGTTTCCACATTTTCTATGATGTACCAATTATTTTCCATTTCTGCCATTTTGAGCAAATAAAGGTAATAATCACGTTGGGATGTTGCAGACTTTTCCATGCCTAAATCTGAATGTGTTTCAAACGTATGTTGCTAGTAAAAATCTTTTCGTAGCTTTAATATCATTAACTATAAATCTTATATCATGAAAAAAGTAATTATTTCATCACTACTTGCTTGCTCTATTTTATTCACTAGCTGCTTAGGTTCTTTTAGCGCTTTCAATAATTTGAAAGATTGGAATCAGGGGTTAACGGACAGTAAGTTTTTGGACAACCTAATTTTTTGGGGATTGAATATAGTACCTGTGTATGGGTTATTCTTTTTAGGAGATGCCATTATCTTCAATGTTATTGAGTTCTGGTCCGGATCTAATCCAATTGCTATGAAAGATGGGGAATCCGAAACTCAAATGGTCGAACACGATGGTAATACTTTTGAGATGATCGCCACCAAAAATAGAATTCAGGTAACTGTTGTGGAAGGCCCTAAAAAAGGAAAGAAAATTGATTTGGTGTACAAGCCGGATGAGAAATCTTGGAACGCTATACGTCCTAATGGAGAAATTATAAAACTATCTTCTTTTGAAGAAGGATTCTACATTGTTTACATGCCAAATGGTGAAGAAGTAAAAATTGACCCAATGAGCACTAGGGAAGAAGGTTTGGCTTTGCTACAGGAAAGCAAGACCTGCTACTATGGTGAAACCCTATTGGCTGATTAAGAACATAATATCCAATAAAAAAACCCATGGTTCTGCCATGGGTTTTTTGTTTTATAGCACTTTAGTACTTAGTATCGGTAGTATTCAGGCTTATAGGGCCCCTCTACTTTTACACCGATATAGTCTGCTTGCTCTTCATTAAGCTCGGTCAATTCAGCACCTAAGCGAGACAAGTGCAACTTGGCTACCTTTTCATCTAAATGCTTGGGAAGCATATACACCTCGTTGGCATATTTATCACTGTTGTTCCAAAGTTCCATCTGTGCCAAGGTCTGGTTGGTGAAGGAGTTGCTCATCACAAAACTTGGGTGGCCTGTGGCGCATCCTAAATTCACCAATCTCCCTTCGGCCAAGATTACAACATCCTTACCATCAATGGTGTATTTGTCCACTTGTGGTTTTATTTCGTCTTTGGTGTCACCGTAGGCCCCATTCAACCAAGCCATATCAATCTCATTATCAAAATGTCCAATATTACAAACAATGGCCTTGTCTTTTAGAGCTCTAAAGTGCTCTTCACGGATGATGTCTTTGTTTCCTGTAGTGGTAATTACAATATCGGCTTTGGAAATAACGGTTTCCAATCTTTTCACCTCAAAACCGTCCATACAAGCTTGTAGGGCACAAATTGGGTCAATTTCCGTTACCGTAATAATGGCACCAGCACCACGGAACGAGGCAGCAGTTCCTTTTCCAACATCACCATAACCTGCAACAACCACGCGTTTACCTGCCAACATGGTATCCGTTGCTCTACGAATGGCATCCACGGCACTCTCGCGACATCCATACTTGTTATCAAATTTGGATTTGGTCACAGAATCGTTAACGTTAATGGCCGGCATCGGAAGCGTTCCATTTTTCATTCTTTCATACAAACGGTGAACTCCCGTAGTGGTTTCTTCTGAAAGGCCTTTTACACCTCCGGCCAATTCTGGATATTGATCCAAAACCATATTGGTAAGGTCGCCACCATCATCCAAAATCATGTTCAATGGTTTTCTGTCTTCTCCAAAGAATAACGTTTGTTCAATACACCAGTCAAATTCCTCTTCGTTCATTCCTTTCCATGCATAAACGGGGATTCCGGCAGCAGCAATAGCAGCAGCAGCGTGATCCTGAGTGGAAAAAATGTTGCAAGAACTCCAGGTTACCTCTGCTCCAAGGGCCACCAAGGTTTCAATCAAAACAGCGGTTTGAATGGTCATGTGAAGACAACCGGCAATCCTTGCACCTTTCAAAGGTTGCTGGCTTCCGTATTCTTCACGCAATGCCATTAGTCCTGGCATTTCGGCTTCGGCCAACTCAATTTCTTTCCTTCCCCAATCTGCAAGAGAGATATCCTTTACTTTATAAGGTACGTACGGAATTGTCTTTGTGCTCATACTTTTTATAAATTTACTTTTGTAGCTTAGCTTAAATAGTGCGACAAAGATACGAAATCACTTAACTTTTGTTAATGCCCGTTTACAAAACAATAACAGTTTCCCCAACGACTAAAGTTTATATCTGGAAGGTTACCGAGCCAGAACTCCAGCTTTCTAAAGATGTGGAGCTTACACAGCATTGTCAGAACCGTATGGACGGGATGAAATCGGAAGCTCATAGAAGGGCTTTTTTAAGTATTCGCCACCTCATGGCAGAAGCAGGTTATGTGGATCATGACCTGTATTACGACGACTTTGGCAAGCCCCATCTTAAAGACGGAAAGTTCATCTCCATTACCCATTCGCACAATTTTACTGGGATTATCATTAGCGAAACTGATGAAGTAGGTATCGATATTGAGATGCAGCGGGATAAAATCCTTCGGATTGCCCATAAATTCACGCCGATTCAAGAGTATAAAACCTTGGCCAATTCCGAAGCGTTGATGCGAAAACTGACTATTGTTTGGGGAGCTAAGGAATCACTCTACAAAATATGTGCACAACAGGGGTTAAGTTTTTTAAGGCATATCAATGTCATTGATTTTTCTTTTGATGATACCAGAACAGTAGCGGAAATCATGTATCAAGGCAAAAAATCGCATTATGAAGTTCAATTCTTGGAGTTTGAAGGATTTACTTGTGTGTATGCCTTAAAAATGATGGGGGGATGATGATTCCTTTTCGTAGTTTTGTCCGGAAACCATAACTGACCATGAAAATATCCGTTGAACTTACTTTATCCCCTCTTCAGGATGATTTTGAAGCACCCATCATTAATTTTATCAAAAAATTGCGTGATTCAGGACTTACCGTTTTAGAAAATCCATTAAGTACACAGGTATTTGGCGATTATGATAAAGTAATGGAACTGCTCCATTCTGAAATCAAGGAAAGTTTTGAAAACTTGGACCATGTGGTACTGACCATGAAAATGGTAAAATCCGACCGAAGCGAGTATGAACCCCATTTTTGATTTTTTTCTCGGTCCCTACCAAGACCGGGAACTATCCCTGATTATTTTAGAGGCTACCGCTTTTTTCTTTGGAATTGCTAGTGTGGTCTATGCCAAAAAAGAAGATATTTTGGTCTACCCCACGGGCTTGGTCGCAACTGTGATAACCACTTACATATTTTTTACAGATCGCTTATTTGGGGATATGATGATGAATTTCTATTACTCCATTATGAGTATTTATGGCTGGTGGAATTGGGCCCGAAGAAAAGATAATAGGGAACATGTAGTGCATATTTCCAGAACAAATACCAAGGAGAAATGGATTGGATTTGGTTTCTTTTTACTTACCATGTTGGTTACGTATGGCGTGTACAAGGCATTTGGCGCAGAAATAGGACCAACCAATTATGTGGACATTTTTACTTCAGGTATTTTCTTTACCGCGATGTGGTATATGGCCAATAAAAAATTGGAAAACTGGACCCTTTGGATTTTGGGTGATTTAATAACTGTACCTTTGTATGCATATAGAGGATGGGGGATGTTCTCTTTACAATACCTCATTTTTACTGTATTGGCAATACAGGGATATCTAGTATGGAAGAAAAACTTGGGCAACAGCCTTCAAACCTCATAAAAGTAGTCCTTTTTGGACCTGAATCAACCGGCAAAACAACGTTGTCTAAACAATTGGCCAAGCATTACCATACGGAATGGGTGCCCGAATATGCCCGTGAGTACCTTCAAGATAAATGGGATAGAGAACAGAAAACTTGTGAGCCGCACGACTTGGTTCCTATCGCATATGGGCAGATGCGTTTAGAAAACGAATTGGCCAAGAAAGCAAACCAAGTACTTATTTGCGATACCGACCTTTTGGAGACAAAAGTATATTCCGAGGCCTACTATAATAGCACCTGTGATCCGCAATTAGAAGAATATGCTTTAAAAAACACCTACGACCTATACTTCTTGACATATATTGATACACCATGGGAGGCGGACGATCTACGTGACAAACCAGATGAAAGAGAACGAATGTTTGCGTATTTCAGGGAGGCTTTGGAGAATAATAACAGGAAATTTATTATCTTAAAAGGGGATAAAGCGTCAAGGCTATCCACAGCAATAAAACACATAGATAAACTTCTCCAAAAACATGATTGAATTAAGTCCTAAAGACTTGGAACAATTGGATTCCAAAGGAATTTCCAAAGAAAAAGTAGAAAATCAAATACAAACATTTAAAGAAGGCATCCCTTTTGTTCAGCTATCGCAGGCCGCGGTAGTTGGCAACGGTATACTTCGGTTCTCCGAAAAGGAGCAACTAGACCTGCTTCAATATTTTGAAGATAACAGGGGCAACCTTGATTTATTAAAGTTTGTGCCCGCTTCCGGAGCAGCATCCCGAATGTTCAAGGCGATGTTCAATTTTTTGGAAGCATTTGATCCTTCCAAGGAAAAACTATCAGAATATCTGGAGCGAACCGGTGACAAGGATGCCCAAAAGTTTACCGAGAACCTCCCCGATTTTCCTTTTTACGATTTGATAATGTCAAGAATAGAGGGCAAAGCATCCAACAAGGATGAAGAAGCCTATCTTTTTGTAAAGGAAATGTTGACGGAAAGTGGTCTTAACTACGGTTTTTATCCTAAAGGTCTTTTGCCTTTCCATAAATATAGTTCAGGTACAGCAACTCCGTTTGAGGAGCATTTGAAAGAAGCTGCTCTTTATGCAAAAACAAAGGGCAAGGCTAATCTTCATTTTACCGTTTCGGAACAACATGACGAGATGTTTGCCAAAGAAGAAGCGTTGGTAGGTCCAAAGATTTCAAAACAGACTGATACCAAATTCGATGTTTCTTACTCAAACCAAAAACCATCCACCGATACCATTGCAGTGGATATGGAGAACAAACCCTTTAAAAACAGTGATGGAACTATTCTGTTTCGTCCAGGCGGACATGGAGCCCTTATAGAAAATCTTAATGATCAAGACGCCGACATAATTTTCATTAAAAATATTGATAATGTGGTGATTGATAAGAACCTGGAAACAGTTTCGAACAGTAAAAAAATGCTGGCAGGTGTTCTGAAAAAAGTTCAGGATAAGGCCTTTGCTTATGCTAAACTTTTGGAAGAAAGTGATGTTTCTGTGGAAAAAGCAGATGAGATAAAAGCATTTTTAGAAAAAGACCTCAATGTTCGTATGCCCAATAATTATGATGATTTAGGGGTAATAGAACAAAAATCGGTTTTGAAGGATAGAATTAATCGTCCTATCCGAATTTGTGGAATGGTCAAAAATGAAGGGGAGCCTGGGGGAGGTCCTTTTTGGATCAAAGATGGTGAAGGAAATATTTCTCTTCAAATTATAGAATCCGCCCAGATTGATATGGGCAATAAAGATCAAGCTGCCATATTACAGAATTCAACACACTTTAATCCAGTGGATTTGGTTTGTGGTGTTCGAAACTATAAAGGGGATAAGTTCAATTTGTTGGACTACGTGGATCCCAAGCAGGGATTTATCACAGGAAAGACCAAAGAAGGAAAAGAATTAAAAGCTTTGGAGCTTCCAGGTTTATGGAATGGAGCCATGGCGTTTTGGAATACCATTTTTGTTGAAGTACCATTAGTAACCTTCAATCCTGTAAAGACGGTCAACGACCTTTTAAAGCCAACGCATCAAGCATAAGAGTCTTGTAAGCAATATATTAAACCCGCCCTTTTTAAAAAGAGCGGGTTTTTTTGTGCTTTGATGTGACCTGTCTATAAAAAGCGTGTCTTAAAAGTATATTCGAAATTGTTTTCGATGACATGATTAAATTTTGATAATCCTTGCGGGTTGTCTCAACTAGGTTGGTTGATTTGGTAAGAGACCGTGCATTTTGCGCGGTCTTCTTTTCATAAGGTTCGGAAACGATAGGCAACAACGTAAAATAATATGTTATACAAAATAGTCCTGTGCTTTAATGTGGTATCGTTGGTCTTGGCCTTGTATATATTGATATCATACCTAAAAAACAGAAATAATAACAAGAATATGAAGAATCAGGATGATGCTATGTAAACACTAGCCACGTATTATCCATTTCTGCCAATCTGTACCATGGTCTTTTTTCCTTGTGACCATTAAATTGGCAATAATGAGAGGCTGCTTCGGCAGCCTTTCTTTTTTGCAATATTTCTAATTCGATATTTTTTTAGAATTAATTGAATTTGTTTTTAAAAATGCGGACAACAACTTACATTTGTCACATCTCAAAGGGGTGCTTTTACCAAAAGGCTGAGATTATACCCAATGAACCTGGGCGGGTAATGCTGCCAAGGGAATGCGCAAGTCGCATCTTGGAATTTCTATGTTTCTTTTAGAAACAACAATCAATTACTAACAAAGAATAATGACCCCTTTTATTCGTAACATTTTTACGAATGAAACTCTATTCAATTATTCAATTAAGGGCCGTTCTTGGCTCAACGCGACCGACACACCGTAAACGGAATCGCATCAAAACTTTATGTACAATTATGGCCTTGTTTGGCCTATCTCTTACCATGAGTGCCCAAGAAGAACCCACGGACACTCTGCAAGGAAAAAAAGTGGTGCTGGACGAGGTGCTGGTACAAGCAGTGAGGGTAACCAAGGAGTTCCCTATTACTTTTTCCGATTTGGACAAGGTTGAACTGGCCCCGCGAAACCTAGGGCAGGATATTCCTATTCTCATGAATTTTATGCCTGCCGTGGTCACCACCTCCGATGCTGGAGCCGGAGTGGGCTATACGAGTATCCGTGTTCGTGGTAGCGATGCGACAAGGGTAAATGTGACCATCAATGGTGTGCCATACAATGATGCGGAGTCACAGGGAACTTTTTGGGTGAACATGCCCGATTTTGCCTCTTCCACCCAAAGTTTGCAATTGCAGCGTGGGGTGGGTACTTCCACAAATGGAGCAGGTGCTTTTGGAGCGAGTTTGAACATGCTTACCGATGCCTTTTCTGGAGAGGCTTATGCAAGAATTTCATCCTCTGTGGGGAGCTTTAACACCCTGCGGAACAATGTAAAGTTCAGTACAGGATTAATGAATGATTATTTTGAATTCTCGGGAAGGTTATCTCGAGTTACCTCAGATGGGTACGTGGACCGTGCAGCTTCCGAATTAGACGGTTATTTTCTTCAAGGAGTTTATAATGATGACAACACTTTGGTGAAAGCCTTGCTTTTTGGTGGACATGAAGTTACCTATCAAGCTTGGAATGGTATTACAGCAGAACAATTGGAAAACGACCGTACTTTTAATTCAGCAGGAATTTATACTGATGATAACGGCAACACTCAGTTTTACGATAACGAAGTTGATGATTACAAGCAAGATCACTTTCAACTACATTGGTACGAAACATGGAACTCGGCTTGGAACACCCATTTGGCGGTACATTACACAAGAGGGCGAGGCTTCTTTGAGCAATTTAGGGAGGATGACGATTTCGCCACCTATGGTCTGGAACCCATTACCGTAAATGGTGATTTGGTGGAAAACACAGATTTGATTCGTCGTCGCTGGTTGGATAATGATTTTTATGGAGCTATTTTTTCAGCTACGTACAATAACGACAACCTCGAACTTATTATGGGTGGTGGATATAACGAGTACAAAGGGGATCACTTTGGTGAGATTATCTGGGCTGAATATGCCAGCAACAGCGAAATTCGTGACAGATACTACGACGACAATTCCACCAAAACCGATTTCAACCTATACACTAAGGCCAATTATAAATTAACGGACCAATGGTCCTTATTTGGAGATGTGCAATACCGAGGGGTAACTTACGAAGCCAATGGTGATGATACAGGTCTGGTGGATGATTCCTTCAACTTTTTCAATCCAAAGGCAGGTATTACATTCGATTTAAACCGTAACAATAACTTCTACCTATCATACGCAAGGGCCAATCGCGAGCCAAACCGTAATGATTATGAGAGCGGAAGTCCAAAGCCGGAAAAACTCAACGATTTTGAGTTGGGGTGGAGGTACGTTTCCCCAAGTTTTCAGCTAAACACCAATGTGTACTATATGCGATATAAAGATCAACTGGTTTTGACGGGCGAATTGAACGATGTTGGTGCGCCTTTAAGGTCCAATGTCGGGGACAGTTACCGTTTAGGTCTGGAAATCGACGCGAATGTGAGCTTGTCCAATGCCTTTAAATGGAGGCCAAACATTGCTTTGAGTGATAACAGAAATATTGATTTCTACTTTGAGCGTGATGGAGTGCTTCAAAATTTGGGAAATACGCACATTGCATATTCACCACAATTGATTGCTGGAAATATCATCTCCTACCAACCTAATGAAAACTTTCAAGTTTCCTTGTTGTCCAAATTTGTAGGCAAGCAGTATATGGGGAATATCGATTCCGAAGGCTCTGTTTTGGACAGTTACACGCAGACGGATTTTAATATTCAATACACCATCAACACCAATTCCTTTGTAAAAAGTATTGTGCTATCTGGTTTGGTGAACAATATTTTTGATGCTGATATTGTCTCCAACGGATATTTTTACACTTTTGATGATGATTATTCCAACCCTGGAACCATCACAACCATAGAAGGTGCTGGATACTACCCACAAGCAGGAATCAACTTTCTTCTGGGAGCAACGGTGAATTTTTAATATAGATAATCAACGGGATTCTGTAATTTTAACGCAATGACAGAATCTCGTTTTCATTTTTCCGAAGAAAAACCCCTTCGCTGGGGTGTAATAGGCTGTGGTAGCGTTACAGAAAAAAAGAGCGTTCCCGCTTATAAAGATACTCTCGGTTTTAGAGTGGATATGGTCATGCGGCGCAATACCGAAAAGGTAGAGGACTATGCCAAACGTCATAATATTCCAAAATGGACCACCAACGCCGATGAGGTTATCAATAATCCTAATATTGATGCTATTTATATCGCTACCCCTCCAGATACCCATAAATTGTATGCATTAAAGGTGGCCCAGGTTGGTAAACCCTGTTGTATTGAAAAACCGATGGCTCCAACCTACGAGGACAGTTTAGCGATTTATAAAGCCTTTCAAGCTAAGAATATTTCACTTTTTGTAGCGTATTATCGACGTTCCTTGCCCCGTTTTTTAAAAATTAAACAATGGCTGGATAAAGGCTTGATTGGTGAAGTACGGCATATTCATTGGCAAAAGACTAAACCGCCCAATGAGGTCGATTTGAGCAAAAAATATAATTGGCGGACCGATGCAACTATTGCCCGAGGTGGCTATTTTGATGATTTGGCCAGTCATGGACTGGATTTGTTTGCCTTTCTTTTAGGAGATATTGTCGATGCCAACGGTTTTGGAACCAACCAACTTGGACTGTATTCCGCTTTTGATGCGGTAACAGCAAATTGGATGCACGAAGGAGGTGTTACAGGTACCGGCAGTTGGAATTTTGGAACGCACCATCGCAGCGATAAAGTCGAAATTTTAGGTTCCGAAGGAAGCATTCGTTTTGCCATTTTGGATGAAGCACCGATTGAATTGGAGAATGCATCAGGGCATCAAACATTGGAAATTCCACATCCCGAACATATTCAGGAGTTTCATGTGGAAAATATCAAAAATCATCTTTTGGACAAAGCAGTACATCCATCAACTGGAAAGACTGGTTTGAATACCAATTGGGTCATGGAAAAAATTCTAGGCACCGTATAATATCTTACCAAAGATGATGCACATGTTTTTTGATGTGCTTATCGTAGATTTCGTTTACAGCTACCTTTTCTTTGTCTGTTAACGGAGGTAATTCCGCGGCTTTGATATTGCTGTTGAGATGTTCCACTTTTGATGCTCCAGGAATAATACAACTCACCTCGGGAAAGTCCAATATCCATCGAAGCGCAACTGGTGCGAGGTTATCTCTCTGTGGGAATACTTTTTTAAGTTCATCAACGGCCTTTAAGCCTAAATCAAAAGGGACGCCGCTAAAGGTTTCACCTTTATCAAAAGCTGCACCATCTCTATTAAAGTTCCTATGGTCGTCTTTGTCAAAAGTGGAGTCCGATGAAAATTTTCCTGTAAGCAGCCCACTTGCTAAAGGCACACGGACAATCACGCCAATATCTTTTTTTCGAACTTGTTCAAAGAACAATTCCGAAGGGCGCTGTCGGAACATATTGAATATGATTTGAACCGTGTTCACATTGGGATATTCAATGGCCTTTAAGCCTTCTTCCACTTTTTCCACGCTGACACCAAGGTTTTTTATTTTGCCTTCATCCTTTAATCTGTCAAACAACTCAAAAATTTCGGGTCTGTAATAAACTTCAGTAGGTGGACAGTGCAGTTGAATCAAATCCAAACAATCCAACCCAGTATTTTTTAAACTGTCCTCCACATATTTTCGCAGTACCTCAACAGTATACCCTTCATTCACGTGTGGATTGATCTGTCTACCACATTTGGTGGCTACAAAAACTTCTTCAGACCTTGATTTGACTACTCGGCCAACCGCTGCTTCACTTGCTCCAGCCTCATAAACATCAGCGGTATCTATAAAATTTACACCTGCATCTATGGCTTCATTGATAATATGTTCAGCTAAAGCATCATCAAAACCAGAGCCCCATTTACCGCCTACCTGCCAGGTGCCCAAGGAGATTTCCGATACTTTTATTCCTGTTTTTCCGAGTTTTCTATACTTCATTCTTCAATTTAATTGGATATAATAACAACATTTCCGCTCTGTGTGGCTCTATAAAATAAAAGGTCATGATATCTGTTTCCATCATCGGGCCTATCCAGTTGCTGCCCTGTAAATAAATTATAGGTATATCCCTCACAACTACAAACTGCGTTCTGCCCATCAATGGACATGGTGGAACATGCATTGGGAACATGGTTGGGACAACTGGCTTCCCAAGCCATAAAACTAGACCCTGTATTTATGACAAAAGCACCTCTTGTACCTACTCCGTTGTTGCCCACATAAACGGGATTTCCAATATTTTGCAAATTATTGTACAATGGTAGATTGAGGTTCAACTCGAATCGAAATCGTACTTCCTGTAAATAAGGATTTCGATTGGTTGTATCCGAACTGCAGGATACTATAAGTGCCAAAAGGACAATGGCCCAGAAGTGCTTCATAGTCAATGTTTGATAACGGTTGAGCAACAAAGTTGATGAAAATTTGTCTATATTTGCGTTAAATCCTCGCAAAAATACCATGCAGGGCATGGGTATAGTTGAGGATTTTTTGTATTTATAAAGAAAGGATGCCATAGGGGAAATTTTTTGATTTTCTTCGATGCCTCTTTGCATTAAAAATTAACGATATGAGCAACGTTTCATACTATACACCCGAAGGATTAAAGAAATTGAGGGACGAGTTAAATTACTTAAAAGATGTAGAACGTCCCAAAGCTTCACAAGCTATTGCAGAAGCAAGGGACAAGGGAGATCTTTCCGAGAACGCAGAATATGATGCAGCGAAAGAAGCCCAGGGTCTTTTGGAAATGAAAATTTCCAAAATGGAAGAAACCTTGGCCAATGCCCGTTTGATAGATGAATCACAATTGGATACCTCCAAAATCTTGGTCCTGTCTACCGTTAAACTTAAAAATCAAGCCAATGGTATGGAAATGAAGTATACCTTGGTGGCAGAGAGTGAAGCAGATTTAAAAACAGGTAAAATTTCGGTAACATCCCCCATTGGAAAAGGATTATTGGGAAAAGAAGTTGGTGATGTAGCAGAGATCAAGGTACCCAACGGAACCTTGAAATTTGAGATTTTAGAGATTACTCGAGAATAAGAGCAACAAAATTAGTTATATTTAATCCCGTTGAAAGACGGGATTTTTTATTTTAAAACGGAATCAGAATGGCCAGCATTTTCACAAAAATCATTAATGGGGAAATACCTTCCTATAAAATTGCCGAGGATGATGATAACTATGCATTTTTGGACATCAACCCAAACTCCAAAGGGCATACGTTGTGTGTTCCGAAAAAAGAGGTGGACAAGATT
>QGCX01000097.1_pt1 | contig 18660 bp, 13 predicted proteins | sample 4708031 | NCBI WGS metagenome assembly QGCX01 (sample SAMN08941163, study PRJNA450518) | Sediment metagenome, whole genome shotgun sequencing project. | reverse complement strand
GTTACAACAGGCTCCCCTCTACACCTAATTCACTCAGAGTTATCGAAAACACCGACTTTGACTTATACTTGCGTCTTAGTCCGTAATACTTGTTCCGTATGGTTATGAGCTAATAAAACGAGAGCTGGTACATCAACTAGTATATCTTTCCCAGTGTCTTCACCTAGTCGTCTTGAGCTAACTTTTAATATATAGGTTTCATCAGGCGATGCGCCATGAATGCTAATGACTTCCATATACTCTTTCTCATTAACTAGTCTTGGTCTAAATTTTTTATCGAAAAGACGATCTCCTACTAAGCCAACAATATAATTTAGAGCAAGTTCTTCCCCAAGTTTGATTTTATTACTTTCATATTTTTGGGTCGAAACTGGAGACGCTATCACTTTAATCGTTGTCAAGCAGGAAAATGGTTGTGTTTTAGCTCGCTCAACAAAATTTAATTTTATCAATAGATTACCGTTCTTGTAGTTCCAATCTATTGACCAGTCTGAGTGATATTGAGGTGCAGTATACCGACCTAGAGATGGATTAGTTACTTTAGCAATTCCTTCTACAACTGTGCTAAGACCAACATCAAAATCATCTCGAAAATCTGCGTAAAGCTTACCTCTAGCAAACAATGGGATATCACAGTCTTCAAGAAGGACAGGCATAACGACAACACGCTTTTCCTCTAACTCGCGAAGAAATCCTGCAGATAGTTCTCTTTTACACCATTCTGATTCAATTGAAGCTTTAGACATGATAACTAAAAGTGCGCTTGCTCCACCAGCTGCTTCTTGAACCTTATCAATAATTGAGTCACCGATACTTAGCTCCCAGCGATCCATCCAAACATTTACGTTTAATTGAACAAGTTGGATAGCTAACTTATCAACAAACTCTTTATTTTCATGCGAGTAACTTATAAAAATCGGCATCGTTCTTCCTACATCTTCAATTACAACACTGTTAGAGGTTGTCTTTCTCCTCTATTGTATCGTTAACTTCCCATACTCTCTTTGGTCATATATCAAATAATAGATATTTATTTTAGTGGTATTAGTAACACTAATGGTCGTTACGAAAGAATTTGATGTGATATTGATTTGAGCTATCTACTTTAGAAAGTTAACTGTTATACGCTTGGCGGGGAAAGAAAAACCACTATTAATAATAGCGCTACGTACCCGGTCTTTGGCTTCTTTGACCGAGGTTTCAGGTAAACCAACAATATTAAAGGCGGGTAAACCGTTGGCCAAGTGCACTTCTACGGTCACACCCAAGGCTTCCATGCCCACTAGGGTACAGGTGTTTACAATAGCTAAACCCATAATTGCCTCTACAGTTAATGACACTTCTGATAATAGTCAATTATTTGACAAAAGCATCATTAAATATCGAAACAGCTTGATTTACTTAAGGTTAAAACACTGTTTCTGTTGTTGGTACAAGGCAGCTAATACTGATTTTCGTTCTATAAGGCCGACTAATTTGCCGCTCTCCACCACCGGATAACTTTTCGGTTTGTTATCCGACATTTTCTTGGCTAAGTCGAATACGTTTTCATCAGGCCCAACGGTTAACACTTGCTGGCGCATCAGATCTTTCACCAAGGCGCTTTGGTCACAGTAATAACCTGACTGCAGAAGCTGGGTAACACAATCCAACTCCGACAACCAACCAATTAATTGGCCTTGGGCATCAACCACGGGGGCCCCCAATTGATGGGACTGACTGAGAGCCATACTGGCTTCGTTGATGCTCTGTTGCTCGGTTAGTTTAAGAAACTGCTTACTCATATAATGACGAACATTTAGCTGCTGCATACGACCTCCTTCAAGGACTATTAAGCTTACCCTTTCAGATTACGCTCACCTACGAGAATGTAAAACTACTTATATCTATTGAATTGATAGGCGAACTCACCCTTAAAACACCTTGCTCTTTAGCTTAAACATCGTCCTCTTGTTCTGGTACATCACGCACATACTGAGCTGGAACTCCAGCCACAACGGTATTGGGTGCTACGTCTTTCACCACTACTGCTCCAGCGGCAATAACCGCGTTATCGCCAATAGTCACGCCGGGAAGAATATTAGCGCCCATGCCAATCCATACCCGGTCGCCAATATTAACTGGTAGTGCGCGCTCTAAACCATCGGTACGCTGCTTTGCATTTAAGGGATGAGTGGCTGTGGAAATATGTACTGCTGGCGCAAACATCACGTCATCCCCAATAGTTACAGGGGCACCATCCAGTATCACACAACCATGATTGGCATAGAAATTTTTACCGGTGCTAATGTTGTAGCCGTAATCGCAAAAGAAACTTGGTTCTATCCAAGGATCTAAGCTATTAGGCAATAGCTCGGCCAACACCTCCGCGCGGAGATCTTCCTCAGGATGAAGCAGATTTAACTCATAACATAAAGATTTGGCTTGATTTCGCTCTTCAACTAACTCGCCGTCAAAGGCCAAATACAGCTCTCCAGCTAACATTTTTTCTTTCTCAGTCATGGCAGCCTCTCTGGGTATATGACTTAAATTTTAATACTGGCTTAGCACTATTCTAACGGCTTAAGCCGAATCGTATCTCCAACCTTAATAGCATTTCTGGCAAACCATCCCGCATGCATCTCCCACGCGTACATCGTTTTTCGCTGAGCGTGTATGCTCGTATCATCATAGGCTCGCAAACTACGGATCTCTCGAATCACGCCACTGGGACTAATAAATGCGATATCTAAAGCCAGCGGCGTGTTCTTCATCCACATCTTTACTTTGCTAGCAGCTGAAAACCTAAATAACATGCCACAGTTGTCGCATAAGTATTGGCGATACATTAGGCCTCTGCTACGCTGTTTCACTGTATGAGCATACTCCACTAGGTAACGCTGCTGATTAACTTCTACTGCTACCTTAGAAAAGTGGACAACCGCACCTACGGCCAGCGGCGTTAGCAACAGCCAAGCACTGAACATTATTCGCCAAAAATATGACTTCGTCCTTCGCATTTGTCTCCTTGTTTATATACTGAAGCAGCGGCCTAGCAAATATACCGCTTAGGCCCACTCCAGCAGCAACAAAATTGCGATAAAGCAAAAATAAAAGAAAAAAAACGTTTTTTTACTAATAAATAAAATTTTGTGAATGCAGTAGATATCACCAAATTAGAAAAGCTCACAGTAGACAACACTAAATAAAAAACAAAAATCAATACCAAAAACCAATAACTGTACAAATTTCAGACAGACCACAGAGTTTTTGCGACATTTTAATGACTTGAATCACATTTTCTACTGTGATACTTGTTAGCTATTGCTTTAGGAAAAAACTAATTATGCCAGTTTCAGTTGCTCTAATTATCAGCGTCGTCCTTGTGGTGATTATTTTATCACCTCGCGGGGATGGCCTGTTGTAGCTGAAACGAGCAAACAACAACAAAGCCCCCGCGCTGCAAAGCTCGGGGGCTTTTTGTTAACGGTGGAAAGGAACAAACGATGAATGGTGCTCAACAAATTGTCGCGACACTAAAACAACAAGGCGTAGAACAAGTTTTTGGTTATCCCGGTGGAGCCATTATGCCGCTCTACGATGCTCTATATGATGGCGGGATCAATCATATGCTCACTCGCCACGAGCAAGGTGCAGCTATGGCTGCGATAGGTTACGCGCGAGCAGGTGCCAATCAAGGTATTAAAGTTGGCGTCTGTATCGCCACATCAGGCCCTGGCGCCACCAACCTCGTCACTGGTTTAGCCGAAGCTCAACTCGATTCAATCCCACTGATCGCCATTACCGGCCAAGTAGCACAACCGGTTATCGGTACCGATGCCTTTCAAGAAGTCGACGTATTGGGCATGTCCCTATCGGTAACCAAGCACAGTTTCATGGTCACCGACGTAACTGAGCTAAAACGCACCATCGAACAAGCCTTTGAGATTGCCACCACGGGCCGTCCCGGTCCGGTATTGATTGATGTTCCTAAAGATATACAGCTGGCCGAAATTAGTGAGAACCTCGTCTATGTATCCAGCGCTACAGCTGTTAGTGAAGCAAATTCAGTTTTAATTGCCGAAGCTAAGCAACTGATCACCAATGCCAAACAACCTACCGTTTATGTAGGCGGGGGAGTGGGCATGGCTAATGCTGTGACCGAATTACGAGAGTTTTTAGACTACAGCCAAATTCCTAGTGTTTGCACCCTAAAAGGCATCGGCGCGATCACCGAACAACAGCCCTACTTCATGGGCATGTTGGGCATGCACGGTACCAAAGCGGCTAATTTAAGCATTCAAGAAACCGATTTGCTGATCGTAGTTGGCGCTCGCTTTGATGACCGCGTTACCGGTAAGCTTGAAGCTTTTGCCCCTGACGCCAAAGTGATTCACCTCGATGCCGATGCCAGTGAATTTGGCAAACGCCGTGCCGCCGATGTGGCTATCGACAGTGACTTAAAACAAGTATTGCCACTACTTAAATGCACCACTTCTATTTCCCCTTGGCAAGCAGTAGTGGCCCAACGTAAACACGATTTTGCTTGGCGTTATGACCACCCCGGCGAACACATTTTCGCTCCGGCTATGCTCAACCAACTAAGCCAGATGATCGACAACAATACCGTAATTGCCTGCGATGTAGGCCAACATCAAATGTGGGTGGCTCAGCACATGCAATTTGACGGGCCACATAACCATTTGTCCAGTGCGGGCTTAGGTACCATGGGCTTTGGTCTTCCAGCCGCAATTGGTGCTCAGTTTGCCCGTCCCAATGACACCGTGATAGCGGTGTCTGGTGATGGCTCATTCATGATGAATGTACAAGAGCTTACTACCATTAAACGTGCTAAATTGCCGGTGAAAATCTTACTTGTCGACAACAACCGGCTCGGCATGGTTCGACAATGGCAAAACCTATTCTTCGATGGACGGTTTAGCGAAACCATCCTCGACGATAACCCTGACTTTGTAACCATGGCTTCCGCCTTTGATATTCCTGGCGAAACCATTAGCAATAAAATTGACGTTCACGCTGCTCTGCAACGGATGCTCGACAGCGACGGCCCCTACTTACTGCATGTACTGATTGATGCAGAAGAAAATGTGTGGCCACTAGTGCCACCGGGCGTGGCCAATGACAAAATGATGGAGGACTGCTAATGCAACATTCAATGACCTTAACTACACGTAATCAAGCCGATGTATTAGAACGTGTATTACGAGTGACACGTCACCGTGGTTTTTTAGTACAATCTATGCAAATTGAGCAGTTCGACAGCTCAGAGTACAACGGGTATACCATTGAACTCGTGGTCACAAGCCAACGCCCAATTGCTCATCTCACCAATCAATTGGTGAAACTGTTCGATGTTGAGCAAGTCAGTTTAAAACAATTACAAGCAGTGGCGACTGCCGAAGTAGCCTTTGCCTAACACAATTAGCAAATACAGATTAATGGAGTAAACCGCAATGCCTAAACTGCGAAGTGCCACCACCACCGAAGGCCGTAACATGGCTGGAGCGCGCGCCCTATGGCGAGCAACAGGAACCAAAGAAGAAGATTTTGGTAAACCGATTATTGCCGTTGTGAACTCATTCACCCAGTTTGTACCGGGCCATGTTCACCTGAAAGATCTCGGTCAGTTGGTAGCTGGAGCGATTGAAGAAGCAGGCGGGGTTGCTAAAGAATTTAATACCATCGCCGTGGATGATGGCATCGCCATGGGTCACGGCGGTATGCTGTACAGCCTACCTTCGCGCGATTTAATCGCGGACTCAGTGGAGTACATGGTGAATGCTCACTGTGCTGACGCCATGGTGTGTATTTCTAACTGTGACAAAATCACACCGGGAATGTTAATGGCATCGATGCGCTTGAACATTCCGGTTATTTTCGTTTCTGGTGGGCCAATGGAAGCTGGCAAAACCAAACTCAGCGACCAACTGATTAAACTCGATTTAGTTGATGCTATGGTCATGGGTGCAGATAAAAATGTCACCGACGAAGACAGCGACAAAGTAGAACGTAGCGCCTGTCCTACCTGTGGTTCTTGCTCAGGCATGTTTACCGCTAACTCTATGAACTGTTTAACTGAAGCGCTTGGCCTTGCCCAACCGGGCAATGGCTCAATGTTAGCGACTCACGCCGACCGTAAACAACTGTTCTTAAATGCTGGTAAACGCATTGTTGATCTCTGCAAGCGCTACTACCAGCAAGATGATGGCAGTGTATTACCGCGTTCTATTGCCACCCAGCAATCATTTGAAAATGCCATGACCCTAGACATTGCCATGGGCGGTTCAACTAACACCGTATTGCACCTGTTAGCCGCAGCCCAAGAGGCCGGTGTTGATTACAACATGGATCACATGGATGCGCTGTCCCGTAAAGTGCCACAATTATGTAAAGTGGCGCCTTCCACCAATAAATACCACATGGAAGACGTACACCGCGCCGGTGGCATCATGGGCATACTGGGTGAACTAGACCGCGCCGGTTTAATCAACCGCAATGAGCCTAACGTAATGGGCGAAACCCTGGCCGATACCCTAGCCAAGTGGGACATCATGCAAACCCAAGACCCAGCAGTGAAAGAGTTTTTCCGCGCCGGCCCTGCGGGCATTCGCACCACCCAAGCTTTCAGCCAAGATTGTCGTTGGGATGAACTAGACGACAACCGCAGCGACGGTTGTATTCGCAGCATCGACAACGCCTTTAGTTTAGAAGGCGGACTGGCTGTGCTTAAAGGCAACTTGGCCAAAGACGGCTGTATTGTAAAAACGGCCGGAGTGGATGACGACAACTTAGTCTTTAAAGGGCCTGCACGTATTTTTGAGAGCCAAGACGACGCGGTAAGCGGCATTCTTAACGGCACAGTACAAGCTGGTGAAGTGGTATTAATTCGCTACGAAGGCCCTAAAGGCGGCCCTGGCATGCAAGAAATGCTTTACCCCACCTCTTACCTCAAATCGATGGGCTTAGGTAAGAAGTGCGCCTTGATCACTGATGGTCGTTTTTCTGGTGGCACCTCTGGCTTATCGATTGGTCACATTTCGCCAGAGGCGGCCAGCGGCGGCGTTGTGGGCTTGGTTGAACCCGGCGACGTCATCGATATTAATATTCCACAGCGCAGCATTGTGCTAGAAGTGAGTGATGAAGAACTGGCCAAACGTCGCGCTGCGATGGAAGCGAAAGGCAGCGATGCTTGGACGCCAATTGGCCGTGAACGTGAAGTGAGCACTTCATTGAAAATGTATGCGCACTTCGCCACCAGCGCCGACAAAGGCGCGGTACGCGATAAGAGCAAGCTCGATTAAGTATTTGTTTGCTCAGCCCGGTTCGCCGGGCTTATTTTTTGCTACATCCGCGAGTATTTAGTAAGGCCACTTGCTGTGCCAAGCCAGTGGCCTTACATAGTATCGCTTACTGATACTCGCTATTATGAGTTCCGCTTGAGGTAACACTATGACGCAACAGCCCCCCAGTGCGAATGACTATCTTCGCCGCATTCTGCTTTCTCCAGTGTATGAGGTCGCCCAAGTCACGCCACTGCAAGACATGAATAAGCTTTCGCAACGGCTTGGCAATCATGTTCTACTCAAGCGCGAAGACCGCCAAAGTGTGCACTCATTTAAGCTACGGGGTGCCTACAACAAAATTGCTCAGCTCAGCCAACAGCAACGCCAGCGCGGTGTGGTGGCAGCATCGGCCGGTAACCATGCGCAGGGGGTGGCCATGTCGGCTCAGCGTCTAGGCATCGCCGCAGTTATCGTTATGCCAACCACCACGCCCGACATTAAAGTTGACTCGGTACGCGCCATGGGGGCCGATGTGCGCCTGATAGGTGACAGCTTTGATGAAGCTTACCAGTACTGTAAGCAACTAGAGCAGCAACATGGTTATACCTTGGTCCCGCCCTTCGATGATGTAGACGTTATCGCCGGACAAGGCACCATTGGAAAAGAACTTCTCGAACAAGACATGCACCTAGACGCCATTTTTGTACCAGTGGGTGGCGGTGGCATTGCAGCCGGTATCGCGGTTTACATCAAGCAATTGATGCCGCATATTAAAGTAATTGGCGTTGAAGCCGAAGACTCCGCCTGTTTAACCGCCGCGCTAGCGGCTGGTAAACCCACGCCGCTGGAAAAGGTAGGCCTATTTGCCGACGGCGTAGCGGTAAAACTGATCGGTAGCGAAACCTTCCGCTTATGCCAGCAATATCTCGATCAGGTGATAACCGTTAATTCCGATGAGATCTGCGCAGCAGTGAAAGATATTTTCGAAGATACCCGCGCCATATCAGAACCTTCGGGGGCCTTGGCTTTAGCTGGTTTAAAGGCTTATGCCCAACAACACCAGCTACAAAACAAACGGCTTGCAGCGGTGCTATCTGGAGCCAATGTTAACTTCCATAACCTACGTTATGTTTCTGAACGCACCGAGTTAGGTGAGAAAAAAGAAGCGGTATTGGCAGTCACCATTCCGGAATGCCAAGGCGCTTATCTAGAATTTGTTGAGCACTTAGGTGGGCGCGCCATTACCGAATTTAACTATCGTTATGCCAGTGATGAGCAAGCCAATATTTTTGTTGGCATTCGGGTGAGTAATAGCGACCAAGAACTGCCAGAGCTAGTCAATAGGCTAGAGCGACACGGCTATCAAGTAGCCAACTTAATCGACGATGAACTGGCCAAACAGCATGTGCGTTACATGGTGGGCGGACGCCCCGGCAAAGCGCTTAACGAGCGTCTATATAGCTTTGAGTTTCCCGAACAACCCGGTGCCTTATTGCGTTTTCTACGCACCCTTGGCCCCCATTGGAATATCACGCTATTTCATTACCGCAACCATGGTTCAGCCTATGGTCGGGTACTGGCTGGTTTCGAGTTAGAGCCTAGTGATCAACAGGCCTTTAGCCAGCATCTCGCTCAACTAGGTTTTGACTATAGAGATGAAAGCGACAACGTCGCCTACCAATTTTTTCTGGCCAAGGCTAAGTAGATTAGACCAGCCAAGCCGCTTGCTTGGCAGCGGTTTGAAAAGTCCATGCGACAAAGCGGCTCTGCTTCTGACCTTGCCCCATGTTAATGGTTTTATAGTCAGCTATCGGCAACTGCTGTAGCTGCTTAATAATGGGGCGCAGATTTGCTTGCTTTGATACTAAACTAGTAAACCACAATACCTGTTCGGCGTAATCTTGGCTTTCTTGCAGCATATTATTAATAAAGCGCAACTCGCCACCGGGACACCATAACTCGTTACTTTGGCCAGCAAAGTTAAGGGTGTTTTTATACTGGCTGGTCGCTTTTAGATTTTTCTGCTTACGTTGGCTTCCTGCCTTAGCTTCAGCAGCAGAGCGATGGAAAGGCGGGTTGCATAACGTGACGGTAAAGCGTTCTCCGCTTTGAATAATGCCTTTGAAAATCGCCCGTTTATTAGTTTGCAAGCGTAATTCAATCTGCTCAGCTAAATCTGGATTAGCGTTTAAAATACCCTGAGCAGAAACTAAGGACTCTGCTTCAATGTCGCTCCCCACAAAGCTCCAGCCATATTCGCGCGCGCCCACTAGCGGGTAAACACAGTTAGCCCCTACGCCAACATCCAAGCAGCGAATAGCCGCGCCTTTAACTTTAGCCTTAGGCGAGCTGGCGGCTAACAGATCAGCCAAGTAGTGAATGTAATCGACTCGTCCGGGGATCGGCGGACACAAGTTGTGCGCCGGGATCTGCCAATCTTTTACCCCATAAAAGTGCTGTAACAAAGCCTTGTTTAAGCAGCGCACTGCTGCGGGGTCGAAAAAGTTGATCGACGCATCACCGTACTGATTATTAGCTACAAAAACTGTTAATTCAGGGCAAGAGGCAATTAGCGCGGCAAAGTCATAACGCTGACGATGCTTATTACGAGGGTGTAATTGGCTTTTGATATTTACCGGTGTTTTTTTCGACTGAGACATAATGCAGCGCAGCTCAAGAAGCTTAAATGAACGCGCTAGTATAAGGCGAAGTGGGCTTAAAATCTCTCACTCAAAACCCAAAAGCTAGATTCAAGGCCCCACAAAGGGGCCAAGAACAGGCCCTAGGGCGCTTCAACATCAACATTTAGCAATAAACCGCTAAAGTCATCGGAGGCAACCGCTGAGTAAACATTACCGTTTTCCAACATTGCCATGGTTTCAATAGCTGGCGTATAGCTGTCATCACCGGCTAGGATTACCGCAAAATAATAGTTACCTTCAGGCACATTCAGCAGCGCGTTATCTTTGAAATCAAGCCCTGACAATACCACGGTATCGGCACTGTAGTTACCGTCCACTGAGGCATGGATATCGACTAAGCCCAAGCCAGCAGCGGTGGGGCTTGCATGCACTACACGCAACTTCGAGTATAGTGCCACCGAGCGCAAATCTTCCACTATCACTAGCGGCTCGATAGTATTATCGCTTACCGCATTTAGCTTGCCTACAGCATAAATGCTGGTTGCCGCTCCTGCATCTAACTGAGTATTGGGTGCATCAATCACCACTAAGCTATTATCGGCGCTAGCCGCAACACTGAGGTCATAGCTGCCAGCCGCGAGATTAGCAGAACGAAACTCTGGAAAAGCAATGTTACTAAAACCACCAACTGGAATACCGCTGGCCAATACATCAACGGCGGGAGCATCATCTACCGCATGCACCACTCGAATATGACTAGTTTCGGCCATATCGCGAATTAATGAATGGTTAGTTCCATCCGCCAATAATATGTTCACCGGAGAACTCGCTCCAGCATCAGTGTTTGGCACGGCACTTAGCATTAAGTCACTGCCGCCAACTAAAGCCACGTCGCCACTATCAAATACCACGGTTTTAGTACCGGTTGGGGTCATCCGCACGCGATAGGTATCGGCTGGTACAGTCACGGGTAAATCTGCGCTATCGACTTTAAAAGCCAAATTGCTAATCGCTGGACTTTCAGCAGTAATATCAGCGGCAGTAGTCAAGTAAATATCCACAGCTCCGACATCAGGGTGAGCATGCAATACATCTAAACGAACGCTGTTTTCATCCACCGTCTCATTGCTACGGCTCAATACTAGTGGTTCAATTGATGCAGCGTAGTTCAGAGCAATAATGTCGTATTGCATATCTGGTGAAAATTCCAAATTAGCAGCGATGACTTCCTGGCCACCACTGGGTAACAAGGCGTCAACACTAATATCGTAACTGCCCGAAGCTACCGACTGCCAAGCGCTCGCTTGGCGATAGTCAACCATATTTAAGCCAGCAAAGGTTTCTCCGTTGGCCTTTACCTCAACCATAGGCGCATCGGCACTGGCATGAGTGACCCTGACCGAAGACATTGGAGTATTCGGGTGGTCTTCGTCACTATCACAGGCAGCAATTAATACAGCAGAGCTTAGTAATAGAATTGATTTTGCTAATCTCATCTTCTTTTCCTTAAGTATCTCTGTGGAGGTATCAGCTTTAAAACGCACCGTTCAGCCTGCCCGATCACCCTAACAATTACTTGGCTGAACCATTACGTTGCGCTTGCTTAGCATGTAATTGCCGACCATTTGCCATTGAACTGACATAAAACTGCCATGTAAAAGTCATAAGCTGCTGCTTTTAATTGGCAGTGAGAGAAACATGGAACGTCAACCTTCACATCTAGCAATAGCAGCGCTAAGTCTGTTATTCACCTGCAACATTAACGTAGTTCATGCAGCCCCTATCAACGCCGTGAAACAGCTCCAAATCAGCTGTATTAATCAACCAAGCCCCCCTGTCAACGGAAGTTTTAAGGGTTTAAAAATGAACTGGGTAGGCAGCCATTTCTCTGGAAGTGAATTTGCTAGCTCTTCAGCAGAAATTGTCTCTTATGACAGCTGTAGCGATAAGTTATATGTGGTGAATGCGAAGGCTCAAAGTGTTGAAGTGCTCAAGCTGGGTAATAACAACAGTGAACCCAGCAAGGTCGGACAACTGGATCTACAGGCCGCAGCCGAGCAGGCCGGTATCAGCATTGGTGACGCCAATAGCGTAGTGGCGAAAAACGGTTTAGTGGCGGTGGCGATTCAACACGCTAACAAACAACAAAACGGTATTATCGCCCTGTACCGCTCCGATGATTTAAGCCTCCTTAATAGCTATCCCGCTGGCGCTCTGCCCGACATGGTGACCATGACCGACGATAGTCGCTATCTACTAAGTGCTAATGAAGGCGAACCCAATGGCGACTACTCGATTGATCCTGAAGGTTCGGTAACGATTATTGATTTACAGGGCGGCGTTACCGATGACCAAGCTAAAGTAAAACAAGTGGACTTTAAGGCCTTCAACCAAGGCCAAGCGCGCCACGCCGAGTTAAAAGCGGTGCGCTTGCCTGCGCCGATGGGGGCAACGGTGGCTCAAGACTTAGAGCCGGAATACCTCGCCCTAACTAGCAAGGGCAAGGTGCTTGTGTCCCTGCAAGAAAACAACGCCATCGCGCGCATCAACATTGCTAACGGCCAAATTGAAACCATCCAGGGTTTAGGCAGCAAAAGTTGGGCCTCGCTTGAAGAGAGCGGTGATGGCGCGATGTTGGACCTCACCAATAAAGATGGCAAATTCACTCAAGCCAGTTACCCGCAGTTAGCGGGCTACTATATGCCCGACTCTATCGCCAGCTTTAAGATAAATGGCAAAGATTATTTGCTTACCGCTAACGAAGGTGATGGGCGCGAATATGTTTATCAAAGCAGCCAAGCTAAGTGCGAGCAGGCCGGCCACAGTTGGGACGGCAAACAATACCAAGTGGGCGGCGAAGATGAAGATGCAGATAAATACCAAAGCGAACAAGACGACTGTATTTCTTATAGCGATGAAACGCGCGCCTACAAACTAAAAGTAGACCCAGCACATCCGCTAATGGATCAGCAACGCTTTGGCAAAAAGGGCACCATCGCCAATAAGAAAGCCATTGGTCGACTCAAAGTAGTGGCCGACCAAAAGCAACTCGGGCCTAAGGACACGGTATACAGTTTTGGCGCTCGCTCCTTTTCCATTTTTGACCTAGACGGCCAGCGGATTTTTGATAGTGGTAATCAACTCTCTGACTTAGCCAACAATGCTCAGCACTGGAATGCCAGCAACGACAATCAAGCCAGCGATGACCGCTCCGATGATAAAGGCGTAGAACCCGAAGCCATTACCGTCGCCGAGATTAACGGCGCTCAGATCGCCTTCATCGGCCTAGAACGCCAAGGTGGCGTTGCTGCCTACAACGTATCTCAGCCAGATTCGCCACAGTTATTAGATTTTGTTAATCGTCGCGACTTTAACCAAGAGGTGTGCACTGAAGTAGATGAAGACGGCGATTGCGCCAATGGTCAATACAATTCTAAAGCCGGTGACTTAGGCCCCGAATCAATTAGCTACTTCTCTCGCTTAGGACGTCACTACATTGCGGTGGGCAATGAAGTATCAGGCACCACCAGCATCTATCAGCTAGAGTTGAACTAAACCGTTAATTCAGGCCGCTGCTCTACAGCAGCGGCCCTTAGCGAGCATAATTACCCAAAATCCGTCGGCGAATTCAATGTCTAAATTTGACAAGGCTTTAGCTTTTTTCGGTGAATGTTAGCTAGCCCTCAAAAGCAGTAACAACTTTTATGAAACCGCTTACTTTTAAGTATTTCATATTCAAACTTATCTAAGATAGACCGTAAGCTAGGTCTTAGTCATCGCTAAAAGTCTGAGAATAGACGAAGCCTGAACCATTATTCACACTTTCGGGAGAAACGATTACATGTCGCACCCCTATACTAATCCATCACTCACTGTTGCTGAGCGTGTTGAAAATCTGCTGTCATTGATGACCTTAGAAGAAAAAGTCGGACAAATGCTGCAGCTTCCTGCCAATATGTCAGACAACATGGATAAGTTAGAAGAATGGAACGTTGGCAGTTATTTACACTGCACTGGCACCATGATGGAAGAATTGCAACAACGCGCCGCTAAAACCCGCCTAGGCATTCCTCTTATCTTTGGTATTGATGCGATTCACGGCCATTGTTTTGAAAATGACAGTACCGTATTCCCCACCCAATTAGCGTTATCTTGTGCTTGGAGTAAACAACTTAGCCAAAGCATGGCTCATGTGACAGCGATAGAAACCCGTGCTTGTGGCCTACATTGGACCTTCTCTCCGGTATTGTGTGTGGGTCGCGATAGCCGCTGGGGACGCATAAACGAAACCTTTGGCGAAGATCCTTGGTTAATTGGTGAACTAGCCGCGGCAGCCATTCACGGCTACCAAGGTGAAAACTTTGCCGCTAACGACAGTATTTTAGCCTGTGCCAAACACTATGTCGCCTACGGTGAAACCACTGGCGGCCGCGACTCCTACGAAGCCGAAGTGTCGCCACGTAAATTACTATCAGTATTCCTCCCACCTTTTGAAAAAGCAGTAAAACAAGCCAAGGTAGCCACGCTTATGGCAGGTTACCAGGCCATCGACGGCCTACCTTGTAGTGCCAATAGCTGGGTATTACGCGACATTCCCAAAGAGCAATGGGGTATGGACGGCTTCATCGTTACCGATTGGGATAACATTGGCTCTTTACACGACAAACAGCGAATTGCCGAAGATCTACGCCACGCCGCCAAGCTGGGCCTTGAAGCTGGCAACGATATGATCATGACCACGGCATCGTTCTATCAACATACCATTGATTTAGTGAAGCAAGGTGAAGTAGACGTGGCCTTGGTAGACGATGCGGTAGCCAGAATTTTAAGCTACAAGTTTAAACTCGGCTTATTTGATGATTTCCGTTACACCGATCTAAGTAAACGCTCACAAATACTGGGTAATCCGGCACACTGGCATGCTTCATTAGAGGCTAGCCGCCAGTGTTTAACCCTATTAAAAAATGAGCAAGTATTACCATTCAGTGAAGCCAACAAACCCAAAATACTGCTTTGTGGTGCCAATGCCGATGACGTAGTTGCTCAGCTAGGGGATTGGTCCTTTGGTTCGATGCAAGCCGGCGCTAGCGACGATAGTTTCCATCGTAAAGACTGCGTTACCCTACGCCAAGGTTTACAAGCCGCCGCAGACGCCGGCCGCTGTGAACTTAACTATGTACGTGGTGCCGCTCCAGCGGAACAAGATTTCGAAGAAATTTTGGCTGCGGTTGATGCCGCTCATAACAGCGATATCATTGTCGCCTGTGTTGGCGACATCCTCAGCCAACACGGTGAGTTCCACGACCGTGCCAACCTTGACCTTAGTGGCCATCAGCAAGCCATGTTAGAAGCACTTAAAGCCACCGGCAAACCTTTAGTGGTGGTATTTATGGCCTCTAAACCGCTGACTATCCCATGGGTGAAAGAACATGCCGATGCCATTGTTTGTGCCTTTAACCCCGGCGCCAAAGGTGGCATAGCACTAAGCGAGTTACTATTTGGTGATTTAAACCCAAGCGGTAAACTCACCATTAGCTTCCCAGTACATGTGGGACAAATTCCCGTTTATTACAACAAATACCAAGGCTGGCATGCTCTCATATCGAGTCAAACTGGTCATCAGGAACGTTATATTGATATGCCTGAACAGCCTTTGTTTAGCTTTGGTGAAGGGCTTAGCTACAGCGAGTTCGAATACAGCGACCTACAAGTGGCCAATCCTAAGCTAAGTGCTTCCGCAGACTTAGCCGCAGGTGAAACCTTGAAGGTATCGGTAAAGGTTAAAAACATTAGTCAATGTGAAGGCATTGAAATTGCCCAACTGTATATTCGCGATTGTGTCGCTTCAGTCACTATACCGGTAATGCAACTACGAGGCTTTGAGCGAGTCGAACTGGCCGCCGGAGAAAGCCGTCGAGTTGAATTCACCGTGCCCTACGAAGATCTATCATTGATCAATGCGCAACTGGAAAAAGTAGTAGAGCCGGGCGACTTTAAAGTCTTGGTGGGAGCGTCATCTAAAAATGAAGACCTACTCAGCGCTGACTTTAATGTCAGCTAAGTCCAACACCAAAAAACCAAGCTCCTGCCGGGGCTTGGTTTTTTAATCCAACTTACCAGCATCATCTTGACGATGCTGAGTGATAGCGGCTAACAAAAGCTGATGCTCTTCCACTGCCTGCTGGTAGTACTTGCCAATAAGTGCAAAATCACAGTCAGCTGGCTTACGGGTTAGTTGTTCTATATCCGCCATCATAGCAGCCAAGTGCTCGGCACCAATTTCGCTGCAAAAGCCCTTAATTTTATGGCTCCACTCGCCAATGGCTTCGACATCTTGCTGCTCTACAACCAAACCCAAAGAATGCATGTAGTCGGCCGATGAATCGAGGAAAATATCCAGCACCTTATTCAGTAAGAGTTCTGCACCACGCATTCGGCTCAATGCGGCCTCTCGCTTCCAGCCCTGATATTCAGATTTAACCGCCATTGATGTAGCGCGATGGCTTCTCGCCTCTCGCAAATCTGCCGTCCACTGCTCAACTTTCTCCAATAAGAGTTTCGGGTCAATGGGCTTAGTAATGTAATCGCTCATACCATAGGAAAGACATTTTTCCTTTTCTCCAGCGAAGGCATTGGCGGTCATGGCGATAATTGGCATGGTTAAACTACCATAGTCTTTACCGTTATAACGCAACTCGCTGGCACATTCGTAACCGTTCATCACCGGCATCTGACAATCTAACAAAATACAATCAAATGGCTCACCATCTAGCTGAGCCTGCTTCACCAATTCTAAGCACTCTTGGCCATCACTTGCGCTACTAACTTTAGCTAGCCGAGGTTCTAAATAACCACGAGCCACCTCTATATTAATTTGGTTATCATCAACCAATAAAATACGCAACCCTGACAGATCTACATCAAACTGCTGCTCATGTTGGTTGGCTTCCAAACCAGCCAAACTTTCCTGCACTTGGCCTTGTAAGGCATCTAACAAATCGGCGCTCACTAATGGTTTGGCCAGTTTAACTAGCGAAGGACTACCTTTAACCAAGTGAGGCCCGGCGCCATTGCGATAACTTAAACTAATAAAAATCGCTGGCTGGGGCTGGCTGCTGGCGCAATAAGCAGCTAACAGAGCCTGCTGGTCAAGTGAATCGCTATCGATAATAAGCGCATCTAGCCCTGACAATGGCTCGCTACTATCTTCAAGCAACAGGTCATCGGCGCCCCACTGATTAAGAGTTTTGCTTAATACAGAAGCTAAACTCTGGTCGCGACTAACAACACCAACCTGCCGACCCTTTAAGACCTCAGATTGCTCATGGGCCCGGCACAAAGATGAGTCCATGTCGATATAAAAATAGAACCGACTGCCTTCGCCCAAACGAGATTCAAAGTCGATTTTACCGTGCATTAATTCACACAGCTCTCGACAAATAGATAAGCCCAAGCCAGTTCCACCAAACTTAACCGCAGTATCGGCTTCTTCCTGAGAAAAACGTTGGAACAAGCGATGGTGATTTTCTTCGGCAATACCAATACCACTATCAATCACCTCGATGCTTAATCGAACCACGCCGGGCTCTAAGTCTTGGGTAGCTGCGATAATCTTAATTTCACCCTGCTGAGTAAACTTAATTGCATTACTGATTAAGTTATTGAGAATTTGTTTGATCCGGTTGGGGTCGGAATAAAGCTCACTGTAGCCAAGTTCACTGGTATCTAAGACCACATCAACACCTTTTTCGTAAGCCTTGAGCGCACAGGTTTGAATTAACGACTCAATCAAGGGGCCTGGAGCAAAACGCTGTAGGTTGATTTCTAACTTACCCGATTCAATTTTCGATAGATCCAAAATATCGTTTATCAACACCGCCAGCGTATCCACACTGCTTTCGGCCATGCTCAAATATTTTTTCTGATTCGAGCTTAAGGGATCTTGTTTCATCAAACCTAAAGAGCCCATCATTCCATTTAATGGGGTACGCATCTCATGACTAATGGTGGCGATGAAGTGACTTTTTGCGTCGCTGGCTTCCATGGCCTGCTGGTGCGCAATTTTTAATTGTTGACTGTATTCTTGTAGCGTTTGAGTGCGCTCTTCCACCTTCTTCTCTAGTTCGGCGTTATACTGCTCTAGGGCCTCTTTAGCTTGCACGCTCTCGGTTACGTCATGCAGACTAATCACCAAAGAATCTATTTCCTTACCATCATTGCTCATGATAGGAGCAATGCTAATTTCAAGGTAACTCTTAGCTTGACGAGACCGAGTAATAGAGTCCGCACTAACGAAAGTAGACTGACTAGTACAGGTTTTTTCGATTAACTCCGAAAGCAAATGCTTATCAAGCACGACCAACTGATCTATCGGCTTATTTAAGGCTAAGTATTTAGCCGTGCCAAACAAAGAAACCGCAGCGTTATTCCAAGTTTTAACGATACCTTGGGGAGTAATACAAATCACCACATCAGAAGCGCCTGCGACAATCGCTTCAAAGGTAGAGTTGGCTTTATTCAGCTGTTTACTGGTAGCGTAAGAACGGAAGAACATCGCCAACACAAGTAATACAAAGCCCATGGCTCCGCCAAAAAAGTACAAGACCTCGTTGCGCCTCGCTTCGGCCAGCTGGTTGACCTTGGCGAAGCTCATCAATGCGTAAACATATAAGCGTTGCTCGGTATCCGCTCCTTGAAAGACCGTTTTTTCATCGGCGATCCATTGACTATTTCCT
>QGCX01000095.1_pt1 | contig 19116 bp, 18 predicted proteins | sample 4708031 | NCBI WGS metagenome assembly QGCX01 (sample SAMN08941163, study PRJNA450518) | Sediment metagenome, whole genome shotgun sequencing project. | reverse complement strand
GGAGATGCTGGCCGAAGACGACATCGCTGCGCGCGTCGTATCGTGCCCATGCCTTGAGCTGTTCGAACAGCAGCACGGCAATTACCGCAAATCCGTTCTCGGCTCTGCGCCGCGTGTCGCGGTCGAGGCGGGTGTCCGCTTCGGCTGGGATCGCTGGATCGGTGAGAATGGCGGCTTTGTCGGCATGACCGGCTTCGGGGCATCTGCGCCTTATGGCGACCTCTACAAGAAGTTCGGCATCACGCCGCAGGCGGTTGCCTCGGAAGTGAAGAAGCTGATCTCCTAAGCGGCGTCAGCGGCCGGTATAATTCGCCCTCGGACGAATAAGCCGGCCGCTTGCCTGCTGCTCGATGGCATGTGCCATCCAGCCAGCCATGCGCCCGCTGGCGAAGATCAGGAAGGGCGCATCTTCCGGCAGGTCGAGCTGCATGGACAGTGCGGCCAGCGCCATATCGACATTCGCCGCATGGCCGCTCGCGGCTTCCGCGGCCTTGATCGCCCGCTTCAGGGCAAGGGCGGGTTTCATCCAGCGGATCAGCGCCGCGGCCCGCGGATCACCTGCCGGATAAAGCACGTGGCCCACCGCCGGGATGCGTTCCCCCCGTGCGGCAATATCTGAGAGCGCCGCCTGCGGCCCGTCCTCCATCGCATGTTTCAGGTAAGCAAGCGCCCGGGCCGCAGCTTCGCCATGCAACGGGCCGGTCAGCGTGGCGCAGCCGGCCAGCGCGCAGGCCGCCAGCGGTGCCCCGGTGGACGCGGCCACCCGCGCGGCAAAGGTCGACGGGTTCAGCTCATGGTCTGCCACCAGCACCAGCGCCCGGCGCAGCAGGTCCGTCCCGCCGGGGGAGAGGCCCCAGTGGCGCCCCAGCCGCTGGTGAAAGAAGCCGCGCCCGCCCGTGCCCGTCACCGCCGAGCAGACGCCGGCCAGCAATTGCGCGCCATCCTCTGAAAGCGCCGCGCTGCCGCGCCCGAAGCTTGGCGGGTCATGCGCCGCCCGGGTGGCGAGATAGGCCAGCAGCCGCGCCTTGCCGGTGTCGCCCGGCGTGATATCTCCGGCGGCGGACCGGCTCTGGGACGGGGTGTTCGCCTGCCACAAATGAGCCGCCGCTTCTTCCAGCGTGGCGTCTGCGGCGAGGCGCACGGCATTGTTACCGCGATAGATCAGCTTGCCGTCCCGCACCGTCGTGATCGCGGTTTCCATCACCGGGTCGCCCCAGGAAATCGCGGCGCTGGCGATGGCCTGACGGCCCCGGCCGCTGCGGCGGCGTTTCACCAGACCTGCAATATCTGCAGCGGAATACACGCTTGCGCGCGGGTCGTTTTCATCCGGGTGGGAGGCGATCAGCCCCCGGCTCACATAGGCGTAAAGCGTCTGGGCTTTCACGCCCAGGGCTTCGAGTGCGTCGTCGCGTCCAATCCAGCTCATATATTGATTATATTGATCAAGATTGACGAACGCCAGCCCCGGCGCGACATGAAGCCCAGATTTGTTGCCCAGATTTGTTGAAGGAGGTTTCCCATGGATTCCGGATTGGAAAATGTCGTTGCTGCCGAAACCGTGCTGTCGGATGTGGATGGCCAGAATGGCCGCCTGGTCATTCGCGGCTGGCCGGTGCAGCTGCTTGCGGCCTCGATGGCCTATGAAGATGCCGCCCACCTGCTGTGGCAGGGGTTCTTTGAAGACCTGCCGGATGTGCCGGAACTTGGCGCCCGGCTGGGCGCGGCGCGGGTGGAGGCGTTCGATCTGGTCGCGAAGATACCGGACGGATTGGACATCATCCGCTTCCTGCGCACCGGCTGGTCGCTGCTGGACGATGACGAAAGCCTGGACTCCGCCATTCGCCTCGCCGCCGCCGGGCCGGTCTTCACCGCTGCCGCGGTGCGCCGGGAACGCGGACAGGCCCCGATTGCACCGGATGCGGACCTTTCCCAGTCCGCCGATTTCCTGAAGATGATCACCGGCAAGGTGCCGGGGGAGGCGGAGGCCCGCGCGCTGGATGCCTATCTCGTCACCGTCTGCGATCACGGCCTGAACGCCTCCACCTTTGCCGCGCGCGTCGTGGCCTCGACCCGGGCGGGCCTTGTCTCGGCGGCCATGGGCGGCATCTCGGCCCTGAAAGGCCCGCTGCATGGCGGCGCGCCGGGGCCGGTCCTGGACATGCTGGACGAGATCGGCATTCCCGAAAACGCCGAAAGCTGGATCGATGCCGCCCTTGGCCGGGGTGAGCGGCTGATGGGCTTTGGCCACCGGGTCTACCGCGTGCGCGATCCGCGGGCCGATGCGCTGAAGGCGGCGGTCGCGCGCCTGCCGGGCACGTCCGGCCGCATTGCCTTTGCCGATCATATCGAGAAAACCGTCCTCGGACGTCTTGCGAAGAAATATCCGAGCCGGACGCTGGAAACGAATGTGGAGTTCTCCACTGCGCTCCTGCTTGAGGCGCTGTCCATCCCGCGCGAAGCCTTCACCGCCACCTTCGCCTGTGGCCGCATCCTTGGCTGGACGGCCCATGCCCGCGAACAGATCGGCGAAGGCCGCCTTGTCCGTCCCCGGTCGGTCTATACCGGGCCTGTGCCGGAAATGGCCTGACGTGGTTGGGGGAGAGGTTTGGGCCTTTCCCCCATCAGCCGCGTCTCATCCCGAAAGCTACGTCGCGAATATCGGGGGGCAGATGCGGTGCTGCAATTGCAGGCGTGCGTCCCGGTTAAGCCCTGCGGGCTTTCCGGGATGACCCGTGGAAGCCAATCCCAATCCGACCGGTTTTCCCACGTCGCATCTTCAGGGCCATGCATCCTGACCTCCAACGCTACTTCAACCATGTCTGGCCGTTGTTCTGGCCATGGCTGGTGTGGAACCTGCTGCGTGTTGCCCGCTGGCACATGCGCACGGGGCGGGATGCACTGATGGCGGTGGACTGTTTCGGTAACATCCGGCTCGTTTACGTCTCCGATGCCCCGCCGCCCGATGATCTCTACACATATGAAGCGCCGCGCGTCGCGGCATGGAAGCGGCCTGCTGTCTGCAGCGCCGTGCTCTCGCCCGTGCGCGTGCAATCCATCGAAGTCCGGCATGATCCGGTGAAGTCCGGTATGGTCATGCCTGGTCATGCCATAGTCCGGATGGGTCCGGTTCTGCACGTCCGCGGTCCGCCTTAGCGGCGCGCGTGCCCCCTCATCAGGCTTCACAAACAATTCCCCGACACCGGACGGCAACCGCCGCGCCGGTCAGGTGTGCTGCAGGGAGGTTACAGGGTGAAGCTGCCTTCGATTACGGTGACGGACGTGCCGATCAGTTTCACCCGGTCGCCTTCCAGGCGTGTATCGATGAAGGCACCGCGTCCCGGGAAGGCCTGGTGGCATTTGAGATCTGCCTGGCCAAACCGCTCGCTCATCACGCGGGCCAGCATTGTGTGCCAGCTGCCCGTGGCCGGGTCTTCATCGATGCCGCTGCCGGGGGCGAAGAAGCGGCTGGTGACATCCACGCCGTCTCCGCCTGCGGCGAAGCAGCCGAAATTGCCGCGGTCCCAGCCTTCGCCCGGAACGCCGAGATCTTTCAGGGCGGTCTGATCCGGCTTCAGCGCCTGGACCTCTTCCGGTGTTTCGAACCGGGCCGCATAGAACATGCCGCCCCAGGCCTGTACCGGCCGGGCGCCCAGCGCGGCGGCAACATCATCCGTCACCGGAATTTCCTGCACCGGTCCGCAGGGAAAGTCCATTTCCAGCCGGCCATCGGTCAGCCGGCGCACGACCAGGCCGCCAGAATGGACTGTTTCGAAATGAATTGCCTCTCCCGTGAAGCCGTATTCCTCAAACAGGACGTGGGCACTCGCCAGCGTGGCATGGCCACACAACGGCACTTCCACGGCCGGGGTAAACCAGCGCAGCGCCCAGGTATTTTCACTCTTGCGAACCAGATACGCCGTTTCGGCGACATTGTTCTCCGCCGCGATGGTCTGCAGGACCGGGTCCGGAAGGAAGTCCTCAAGCGGCATGATGCACGCCTGGTTTCCCTCGAACGGCCGCGAGGCAAAGGCATCGATCTGGTAGAAAGGCAGTTTCGGCATGAGCGCCTCCTGTTTCGGGGCGCTTCCATTGCCACATTCCCGGCGGGCAGAAAATCGATGATTTGTAATCGATGGTTAAGGCGGGCTAATCCTCGTCATCCAGCACCCAGCCATGATGGACCGGCCCGGCGCCCCGCCCGAAACCTTTTGCTGAGCGGATGGCCCCCATCAGGTAATCGCGCCCCTGCTCCACCGCGTCCGGAACGCTCTCCCCTCTCGCCAACAGGGCGGCGATGGCGGAGGCGAGCGTGCAGCCGGTTCCGTGCGTGGACGTTGTATCGATGCGAGGACTTTCGAAGATCCATTCGCCGGTGGTCGTCTGCAGCACATCGGTCACCTTGCTGCCCGCAATGTGCCCGCCCTTCACCAATGCGCCATTGGCGCCGAGTTCGAGCAGCCTGTCGGCGGCACGGCGCTGGTCATCGACCGACTCGACGGCCTTGCCGGTCAACACTTCAGCCTCAGGTGCGTTCGGCGTGACGAGCCGGGCATGCGGCACAAGCTCGGAGCGGATCGCCTCGATCCCCTTTGCGTCAACCAGCCGGTGGCCCGACGTTGAGATCATCACCGGGTCGATCACGCGCGGGATCAGCTGCGCGTTCCCGGACAGGCACTCGGCCACCGCCTCGACAAGGGCGGCGCTGCCCAGCATGCCGGTCTTGATCGCGTCGGCGCCGATATCGGCAAGTGTGACTTGCATCTGCCCGGTCACCGTTTCAAGCGGCACCGGCCAGACGCCGTGCACACCGGTCGTGTCCTGAACGGTAATCGCCGTCACCGCCGTCATGGCATAGCCGCCCAGCATGGTGACGGCCTTGATATCGGCCTGAATGCCAGCCCCGCCGCCAGAATCCGAACCGGCGATGATGAGCACCCTGCCCCGGGGGCCTTGCGCCTCGGTCATGGGACTCAGACCTTGATGCCAGCCTTTTCAGCATCCGCCAGGAAGGCCGCGAGCCCCTTGTCTGTCAACGGATGAGCCGCCAGCGTCTTGATCACATTCGGCGGCATCGTTGCGACATCGGCGCCCGCCAGTGCAGACTCCTTCACATGGTTCGCCGTGCGGATCGACGCAGCCAGGATCTCGGTATCGAACAGGTAGTTGTCATAGATCTGGCGGATGTCGGAGATCAGCTCCATGCCGTCGATATTGATGTCATCGAGGCGGCCAATGAACGGAGAGATGAACGTGGCGCCGGCCTTGGCGGCCAGCAGGGCCTGATTGGCCGAGAAGCAGAGCGTGACATTCACCATCGTCCCTTCGCCCGTCAGCGTCTTGCAGGCTTTCAGGCCGTCCCAGGTGAGCGGCAGTTTCACGGCGACGTTTTCGGCGATGGCGGCCAGCTTGCGGCCTTCGCTGATCATCCCGTCATAGTCAGTGGCAACGACTTCGGCGCTGACCGGGCCTTCAACCAGGCCGCAGATTTCCTTGATCACGTCGGTGAATGGCTTGCCGGCCTTGGCGATCAGAGACGGGTTGGTGGTGACGCCATCGATCAGGCCAGTCGCGGCGAGTTCCGAGATGTCGTCAATGTTGGCGGTATCTACGAAGAATTTCATGGGTCCTGTCCTTGTTTGCAGGGGGCAGATCAGACGGCCGGACGGCCAATAGATGTATAGGCGAAGCCGTTCGCGGCCATGTCTTCCGGCGAATAGATGTTCCGCAGGTCTACCACGACATTGCTCTTCAACGCAGCCTTGATCCGGTCGAGATCAAGAGCCCGGAACTGGTCCCACTCCGTCAGGATGACCAGCGCATCGGCGCCTTCGGCCGCCTCATAGGCATTCTTTGCGAATTCGATATCCGTCAGGAGGTGGCTGGCCTCTTCCATCGCTTCCGGATCATAGGCCTTGATCGTCGCGCCGGCGGCCTGAAGCGCCGGAAGGATATCCAGGCTCGGCGCATCGCGCATGTCATCGGTGTTCTGCTTGAAGGCGAGGCCGAGCACGCCGATCGTCTTGCCGCTGACATCTCCGCCCATCGCCGCAATCACCTTGCTGGCCATCGCTTTCTTGCGGGCCGCGTTCACTTCGACAACCGTATCGACGATCCGCACAGGGCTGTCATAGTCGTTCGCGGTCTTGGTCAGAGCCAGCGTATCTTTTGGAAAGCAGGAGCCGCCATAGCCCGGACCGGCATTCAGGAACTTCGCCCCGATCCGGCCATCAAGGCCGATACCGCGGGAGACTTCCTGCACGTTCGCGCCGACCTTCTCGCACAGGTCCGCCATTTCGTTGATGAAGGTGATCTTCACGGCAAGGAAGGCGTTGGCCGCATACTTGATCAGTTCAGATGTCCGGCGCGCGGTGAACAGGATGGGCGTCTCGTTCAGGAACAATGGACGGTAGAGCTCCCGCATCACCTGGCGGGCGCGCTCGTCTTCCGTCCCGACGACCACACGGTCCGGGATCTTGAAGTCCTTGATCGCAGCGCCTTCGCGCAGGAATTCCGGATTGGAGACCACAGCGAAGTCGCCGTCGGGGCGGGTCTTGCGAAGGATCTCCTCCACCTCGTCCCCGGTGCCGACCGGCACGGTGGATTTGGTCACCACCACAGTGAAGCCGTCCATCATCTGGGCGATTTCTTCGGCCGCGCCGTAGACATAGGAGAGGTCTGCATGGCCATCGCCGCGGCGCGACGGTGTGCCAACAGCGATGAACACAGCATCCGCATCGCGAATCGCCTCGGCTGCGTCGGTCGTAAAGAAGAGACGCTGTTCTTCCACATTGTTCGCGACCAGGCTGTCGAGGCCAGGCTCATAGATCGGCATCACGCCGGCCTTCAGCTTCTCGATCTTGGATGCGTCCTTGTCGACGCAGGTCACAACATGACCGAAATCTGCAAAGCAGGCGCCTGAAACCAGCCCCACATAGCCTGTGCCAATCATTGCAACGCGCATGCGGTGACCCTCAATTCTGCCTGTATAAACTGGGCGGAGGGGTGCGATTTTTGTGCCGCTAGGTCAAGAGGGCATGACTGCGTGTCTGGCAGTTTCGGCCGGAAGGATTCCTGATTGACTCAAACCCTTGTGATGGACAAGATCAAAACGTGAACATATGGAGGGGCGCATGACCAAGCTGAAATTGTATACCAACCCGATGTCGCGTGGCCGGATTGCCCGCTGGATGCTGGAAGAAGTCGGTGCGCCTTATGAGGTGGAATACCTCACTTATGGCGGCACGATGAAGGCGGCGGAATATCTGGCCATCAATCCGATGGGCAAGGTGCCGGCGATCGTCCATGGGGATCAGGTGGTGACCGAGTGCGCCGCGATCTGCGCTTATCTCGCCGACGCCTTCCCGGATGCCGGGCTCGCCCCACCGGTGGACCGCCGGGGCGCTTATTACCGCTGGATGTTCTTTGCTGCCGGGCCGGTCGAATCGGCTGTCACAAACCGCGCCCTCGGCTTTTCGGTCACGGAAGACGGGAAAAGAATGGCCGGTTATGGCGACTTCGACGACATGTATGCCGTCCTGATCAAGGCTGTATCAGACACACCCTATATCGCTGGCGATACCTTCACGGCCGCGGACGTTTATGTGGGCGCGCAGGTTGGTTGGGGCCTGCAGTTCGGTTCCATTCCGGCGCACGATGCGCTTGCCGCGTATTGGAGCCGGCTTGAGTCCCGGCCTGCCTGGACGCGCGCCGGGAAACTCGATGATGCCGCCGGTGCCGAGATGGGCATGCCGCCCGCTGGCAGTTGATCAGGGGCAGCTGATCAGATTTCCTGATTGTAGGCGCCAACTTCCGGGTGCTTGCCAAGGCGCGGTTTGATTTCCTTGTGGAAGAGGTCGCGCATGTCGTCTTCGCTGGCCATGGATTCGACCACGACGACGAGTTCCGGTTTGTTCGAAGACGCCCGGATCAGAACCCAGGAGCCATCTTCCAGCGTCACGCGGGCGCCATTGACCGTGTTCACGTCGATCACTTTCCGGCCGAGAATCTCGGTCCCGTTCAGGCCCTGATACTCCTCGACCATCTTGTCGACGATGCCGTACTTGGTCTCGTCATCACAGTGCGGTGACATGGTGAGCGAGGTCCAGGCCGTGCCCAGTTCGCCCTTGAGGTCTGCCATCGTCTTGCCGGGGTTGCGGTCCAGCATCTGCAGCACGGCTTTCGCGGCGACGAGGCCGCAGTCATAGCCGAGCCCGATCGGCGGGCGGAAGAAAAAGTGGCCGGACTTCTCAAAGCCGGCAAGCGCGCCAAGCTCGTTCGTGCGGCGCTTGATGTAGGAATGGCCGGTCTTGTAGTAATCGACCGTGGCGCCGTTTTCCTTCAGCACGGGATCGGTCTTGTAGAGGCCGGTCGATTTCACATCGACGACGAATTTCGAGTCCGGATATTGTTTCGACAGGTCGCGGGCCAGCATCAGGCCGATCTTGTCGGCAAAGATTTCCTCGCCCGTATTGTCCACCACGCCGCAGCGGTCGCCGTCGCCATCGAAGCCAAGCGCCACATCGGCGCCATGCTCGCGCACGGCAGCCGCCATGGCGTGCAGCATTTCGGAATCTTCCGGGTTGGGATTGTATTTCGGAAAGGTCATGTCGAGATTGCAATCCATCTCGATGACGTCTGCCCCCATCGCACGTAGCGCATCTGGCGCAAAGGCGCCTGCCGTGCCGTTGCCGCAGGCGGCGATAACGCGCAGCGGCCGCGACAGTTTCACGCCGTCAGCGACCGACGCGATGTATTTCTCGCGAATGCCCTCGATCCGGTAGTGCTTGCCGCCTTCACGTTCCACGAAGGCGCCGCCCATGACGATTTCCTTCAGGCGGCCCATTTCTTCCGGTCCGAAGGTGAGCGGCTTGTTGGCGCCCATTTTCACGCCGGTCCAGCCATTCTCGTTATGGCTGGCCGTGACCATGGCGCAGCAGGGCGCGTCCAGTTCGAACTGGCTCCAGTACACCATTGGCGACAGCGCGAGGCCGACATCCATCACTTCACAGCCGCCCTGCGTGAGGCCGAGGATCAAGGCGTTCTTGATCGGCTGGCTGATGGAGCGGTAATCGTGGCCCGTCACCACTTTCGGCTCAACGCCCAGTTCATGGAACAGCGTTGCCATGCCGAGGCCAAGCGCCTGAACGCCGGTCAGGTTCAGTTCCGGGGCTTTTTCCTTGCCGATTCCATTGAACCACCAACGGGCGTCGTATTCGCGAAAGCCTGTCGGTTTCACCAGTGGCAGCACCTCGAACTCAAACGTATTCGGAGCAATGTCTGCGAGTGGTTTCGGCATCATGTCGGAAATCTCCACGGGTTGTGTGCGCGTGTTGAACACTGTTGCGCCGGTTTCCGCAACAGGATGCAGGTTTCACACCAGTTTCAGATCGTTAACGCCCGCGGCGATGCGCCGAAAGGAATTCTGCGGTCCAGCGCGCCAGACGGGTATGATCGCCCTCGATTTCGAGGGATTCAAGCGCCCCGTCCGTTAAGGTTTCGCCAAGCCGAGCGCGGCGCAGGGAATAGAGCGCCGCCGAATAGTCGTCCGCGAACTCAGGATGGCACTGGAAGCTGAGCGCCGGCGCATCGGGATAGTAAAGCCCGGCAAAGGGCGTGAAATCCGATGCCACCACCACTTCTGCGCCCGGCGGAAGGGTGACGACCTGATCCTGATGGCTGACGGCCGCCGAAACGGTGGCCGGGCATGCCTCCTCAATGAACCCGGGACAGGCGACGACATCATATGTGTGGCGGCCGACACCCCAGCCCTTGTGCGACTTGACCACTTCGCCGCCCAGCGCTTCGGCCAGGATCTGGTGGCCGAAACAGATGCCCACCTGCGGCACACCGGCGGCGGCACCTCCGCGGATGAAATCCGCCAGAGGACCGATCCATGCCGCATCGTCATAGACCCCGGCGGGCGATCCGGTGATCAGCACCGCCTCCACCGCGTCCGGATCCGGCAGGAGTTCGCCCTTCACCACCGAGACGGTGTCGAACTCAAACGCGCCGACGCCTGCCATCATGTGCCGGAACATGGCCGGATAGTCTTCGAAATCCCCGCGGATCGGCTCCGGTACGAGCCCGGTTTCGACAATGGTCAGTTTCATGGGCCCCTACTCCGCCGCAACTTCACCGTCTGCCTGGTCCGGTTCCACCAGGAATCCGCCGGACTGGCGCGCCCAAAGCTCGGAATAGAGCCCGCCGGCCGCAACCAGGTCCGCATGGTTGCCCTGTTCGACGATTTGCCCTTTGTCGAGCACGATCAGCCGGTCCATCGCCGCAATGGTCGACAGGCGGTGGGCGATGGCGATCACGGTCTTGCCCTCCATCAGCTCGAACAGTTTCTCCTGGATCACGGCCTCAACCTCGGAATCGAGCGCAGAGGTCGCCTCATCCAGAATCAACACCGGGGCATCCTTCAGGAAGATACGGGCAATGGCGATCCGCTGGCGCTGGCCGCCGGAAAGTTTCACGCCGCGCTCGCCCACATGCGCATCCAGTCCGCGCCGGCCCTGAGAATCCTCAAGTTCGTTGATGAAGTCCATGGCGGCGGCCTTCCCGCAGGCCGTCAGGATGTCCGCATCGCTCGCGCCCGGCCGGCCGTAGGCGATGTTCTCACGGATGGACCGGTGCAGAAGCGAAGTGTCCTGCGTGACCACGCCAATCTGTGCCCGGAGGGAATCCTGCGTGACGTGGGAGACATCGCGGCCGTCCAGCAGGATGGCGCCGCCTTCTGTTTCGAAGAAACGCAACAAAAGGTTCGTCAGCGTTGTCTTGCCTGCGCCGGACCGGCCGACGAGGCCGATCTTTTCCCCGGGGCGGATAGAGAGGGAGAAGTCCTCGATCACGCCAGCGCCCTTGCCATAGTGGAAGGAAACATTCCGGAATTCGATCGCCCCCTCGCCGCGCGGCAGGTCTTCCGCATCCGGCGCATCGGCCACGGCGACCGGACGGTTCAGCATGGCCTTCCCGTCATAGACCACGCCGATATTCTCGAAGAGGCCGGCAACTTCCCACATGATCCACTGGGACATGGACTTGATGCGCAGCGTGAGGCCGATGGCTGCGGCCACGGCCCCGGCCCCGATCAGGTTCCCCATCCACAGATAGATACCGACGGCCCCGACCAGGAAGACCAGCAGCGAATTGTTGAGATAGACGACAAAGTTGAAGCCGGTGACGTAGCGCATCTGCTGGTACACCGTCCCCAGGAAGCCCTGCATGCTATCCTTGGCATACGCCTCCTCATGCCCGGCATGGGCGAAGAGCTTCACGGTCTGGATATTGGTGTAGCTGTCGACGATCCGCCCTGTCATGGCCGAGCGGGCATCGGCCTGCCGTTCGGCCACCTTGCCGAGACGCGGGACGAACCAGGACATCACCAGGCCATACAGTCCAGCCCACAGGAGGAAGGGCAGCATCAGGCGCCAGTCCGAAGAGGCGACCAGCACGAGCGCCGAGATGAAATAGACAATCACGAAGACGAAGACGTCGAGGATCTTCATCACCGTTTCACGCACCGCCAGCGCGGTCTGCATCACCTTGGTCGCCACCCGTCCGGCAAATTCGTTGCCGAAGAAGTCCATGGACTGGCCCAGCATCTGCCGGTGCATGCGCCAGCGCGCACTCATCGGCACATTGCCCATGAGGCCCTGATAGACAACCAGCGCATGGAACAGGGTCGCCAGCGGCAAGGCGACCAGCACCACGCCTGCCATCAGGGCGAGCCGCGCGCCTTCGCGCTGAAGGAACCCTTCCCGGTCGGCCGAAGACAGCCAGTCGACGATCCCGCCAAGAAAGCCGAACAGGGTCACTTCGCCCACCGCGATAATCGCGGTGAAGACAGCGGTGACCACCAGCCAAGGCACGGCATCGCGCACATAGTGCCAGACGAAAGGCCAGAAACCTTGCGGCGGCACATCCAGCTGGGCGGCCGGGAACGGCGAGAGGCGGTGTTCGAAGAAGCGAAACATGACCAGCCCATTTGGCGTGCCGGTCAGCACGAAACAAGCCTCACCGGAACAAATTCAAATTCGGGTCGCGATCAGGGCCCTTCGGCGGCTTCGGGGCGTGTATCCGGTTCTTTGCCGCTCATTTGTTGCGCATCAATCCAGTCACGGATCTGGCGATCCAGCACATCCAGCGGCACAGCCCCCTGCGACAGGACCGCATCGTGGAACGCGCGGATGTCGAACGCGTCGCCGAGCGCCGCTTCGGCCCGATGGCGCAGGTCCAGGATTTTCAGTTCACCGATCTTGTAGGCCGTCGCCTGCCCCGGCCAGCCCATGTAGCGGGTCACCTCATTGCGGATGTTCAGCGGCGCCAGCGCGGAATTCTCGTTGAAGCAGGCCTCAGCTTCCTCCCGCGTCCAGCCATAGAGATGCAGGCCGGTATCGGCGACGAGCCGGCAGGCGCGCCACATCTCCATGGACAGCCCGCCGAAGCGTTCATAAGGCGTCTCGTTCAGGCCCGCCTCCATGGCGATGTGTTCGGCGTAAAGCCCCCATCCTTCCCCAAACGCGGTGGCGTAATACTGCTGGCGGAAGCGCGGCTGCCCCTCCATTTCCATCGCCAGCATGATCTGGAGGTGGTGTCCCGGTACGGCTTCATGTGCGGAGAGAGCCGGCAGTTCGTAAAGCGGGCGCTGGTCCAGCGCGTAAGTGTTCACGAGGTAGGTACCCGGGCGGCCTTCCTCCGGATCGCCCTGCACATAGCGGGCAGTCGTGTAGCCCGGCGCAATTGCTGCCGGTACTGGCTCCACATTGTACCCGAGTTCCGGCAGCGTGCCGAAATAGTCCGGCAGGATGGCATCCAGTTTTGCCGCGACGGCTTTCGCCTGGTCCATCAACTCTTCCGGCGTCTTCGCGTAAAAGGCCGGATCGGTGCGCAGGAAAGTCAGGAAATCCTGGAAATCTCCCTCGAAGTGGATCTCCTGAAGGATCGCTTCCATCTCTCCCCGGATGCGCGCGACTTCGGATAGGCCCAGTTCGTGGATCTCGTCCGGGGTATATCCGGCCCCGGCCGTGTGTTGCTCGATCGCAGCGGCATAGACCGCCTTGCCGTCCGGCAGGTTCGCGATGCCGGCGCCGCCCCGCGTGTGGGGGGCATAGTCCTTTTCAATGAAGGCCAGCGTCCGGCGGTAAGCGGAGATCGCGTTGGCGGTTGCCGTCAGCCCATCGGTCTTCAGGCGGGATGCGACGGCAGGGTCCATATCGTCTGGCAGGTTCTGGAACGGACCGTACAGGCCGCTCGTGCTCGGATCGTCGGAAATTTGCTCGCGAATCTGGTCGGTCATCACGCCCAGCGGATCGGCATGCGCCACCCACCCTGTCGCGAGCCCGCGGCGCATGTTTGAGACATTCTCGGCGAAATAGCGCGGCAAGTCGTTCAGGCGGGCGATCCAAGCATCGCCTTCGGCCTCGCTGGTGATCCGGGTCTGCATCGCGGCAAAGACCGGCTCGGCCTGGAACCCCCAGTCCCCGGTGAACGGAATCCGCGCCGTATCAAAGCGGGCATCGTCAATATCGGTCGTCAAAAGACGCCCGAGAATCGCCTGATCGGTGGTTCGCTCGGTCTCCAGCGCCGCAATCGAATCGCGCAAGGCCGCCGCCTTTGCTACCCGCTCTGCGACCGCCTCCGGCGCGACCGTTCCCCAGTCTGACGGGGCTTCCCCTGCGGCACGCGCCGCTTCCTCAGGGTAAGCGTCACGAACATACGCCTCATATTCCCCGATCAGGTCGTCCATCGGATCGGCGAATGCCGCAGGTGTGAACAGAAAAAGCGCCACAAGCCACAGAAATCGTTTCATAATGTCACTCCATGACTTGCTGTGCGTTGACAGGACCATAGAGACTCCTAGAACCGCAGGCCAAGCACTTGAGTGAAACTCTTATATCCATCGGAAGGTGTCCTTCGCATGTCAGGATCGTCCGGGGCTGATGCCCGTCCTCTGTCGCCCCACCTTCAGGTCTGGCGCCCTCATGTTACCATGGCTGCCTCGATCACCCACCGCATCACCGGCGTTGCCCTTTATTTTGGCACGTTCCTGATTGCCGGCTGGATCATCGCCCTGGCCACCGGCGCCGAATGTTACGACGCCATCGAGGGGATCCTCTTCTCCTGGTTTGGGAGCATTATCCTTTATCTCTGGGCCGTCGCCATCCTGTTCCATCTCGTGAACGGCATCCGCCACCTGCTCTGGGACGGTCCGAACATTGGCTTCGACCCGGGCCGAGCCAGCGCCGTTTCCGTCTTCAACTACGCATTTGCCATTCTGGGCGCGGCTGCCATCTGGCTCGCCGCCGCCGGACTGTAGGAGGCAGAGACCATGTCGAACAACCAGTTCCTGACCCCTGCCAAAGCCGCCCGCGGCCTCGGGTCCGCCAAATCCGGCACACATCACCATATCGGGCAGCGCGTCTCGGCCATTGCCCTGGTCTTCCTGGTGCCGTGGTTCCTGTTTTCGGTGATCAACGCCGTTCAGGGCGGCGAAGCCGCCGCGATCGAATGGATTTCCCAGCCGCTGCCAGCGGTCCTGCTGATCCTGACGGCCGGCGCGACCGTATACCATATGCGCCTCGGCATGCAGGTGGTCATCGAAGACTATATTGCGAAGACGGGGATGCGCTCGGCGCTGCTGATCCTGAACAGCTTCGCCTGTATCGCACTGTTTGCGGCCATCGCCCTTTCGGTCCTGAAACTGTGGATTGGCGCGGGCGCGTAAGCGACCCTGCGGGAGAGTTAGAACATGAGCAATTATAACTGGATCGATCACACCTACGACGTCGTGGTTGTCGGCGCGGGCGGTTCCGGCCTTCGCGCAGCCCTCGGCGCGGCCCAGGCCGGCCTGCGTACGGCCTGCATCACCAAAGTCTTCCCGACCCGGTCGCACACCGTTGCCGCCCAGGGCGGGATCGCCGCCTCGCTCGGCAATATGGGCGAAGATAACTGGCGCTGGCACATGTATGACACCGTCAAGGGGTCGGACTGGCTGGGCGACCAGGACGCCATCGAATACCTGACGCGTGAAGCGCCCGCCGCGGTTTACGAACTCGAACACTGGGGCATGCCCTTCTCGCGGACCGAGGAAGGCAAGATCTATCAGCGCGCCTTCGGCGGCATGACCCGCGACTTCGGCGAAGGCCCCGTCCAGCGCACTTGCGCGGCCGCCGACCGGACCGGCCACGCCATGCTGCACACGCTTTACGGCCAGTGCGTGCGCGAAGAGACCGAGTTCTTCATCGAATACTTCGGCATGGACCTGATCATGGACGAGGAAGGCGCCTGCCGCGGTGTCACAGCCTGGAAGCTGGACGACGGCACGCTGCACCGCTTCCGCGCCCAGAAAGTCATCCTGGCTACTGGCGGCTACGGACGGGCCTTCTTCTCCTGTACCTCCGCCCACACCTGTACGGGCGACGGCAATGCCATGGTGCTGCGCGCCGGCCTGCCGCTGCAGGACATGGAATTCGTCCAGTTCCACCCGACCGGCATTTACGGTTCGGGCTGCCTGATCACCGAGGGCTCGCGCGGTGAAGGCGGATACCTGACCAACTCCGAAGGCGAACGCTTCATGGAGCGCTATGCGCCGAGCGCGAAAGACCTCGCCTCCCGCGATGTCGTTTCCCGCGCCATGACTGTGGAAATCCGCGAAGGCCGCGGCGTCGGCCCGGAGAAGGATCACATCCACCTGCACCTGGAACACCTCGGCGCCGAAGTTCTGGCCGAACGCCTGCCGGGCATCTCCGAAACCGCGAAGATCTTCGCAGGCGTAGATGTCACCAAGGAGCCGATCCCGGTCCTGCCGACGGTCCACTACAATATGGGCGGCATCCCGACGAACTATCACGGCGAAGTGCTGACCAAGAAGAATGGCGACCCGGACTCGGTCGTGCCGGGCCTGATGGCCGTTGGCGAAGCCGCCTGCGTGTCGGTACATGGCGCCAACCGTCTCGGCTCCAACTCGCTGATCGACCTTGTCGTGTTCGGCCGTGCCGCTGGCATGCGCTGCGGTGAGACCACGATTGCCGGCGCCACGCAGCCGGAACTGCCGAAGGGCGCGACCGACAGCCACCTCGCCCGCCTCGACAAGTTCCGCAACGCGTCCGGCGACCAGCCGGTGGCCAAGCTGCGCCTCGAAATGCAGCGCGCCATGCAGACCAATTGCGCGGTCTTCCGCACTGGCGACGTCCTCAAGGAAGGCGTCGACGCGATTGAGGAAGTCTACAAGAAACTGCCGGGCATCGATGTCCAGGACCGCACCATGGTGTGGAACACCGACCTCGTCGAAGCCCTCGAGTTCGACAATCTGCTCGCCCAGGCTGCGGTCACCGTGAATGGAGCCGCCACCCGCGAGGAAAGCCGCGGCGCCCATGCCCGCGAGGACTTTTCCGAACGCGACGACGAAAAGTGGATGAAGCACACGCTGGCGTGGAATGACGGCACCGGAAAGGTGTCGCTCGATTACCGCCCGGTGCACGACTACACGATGTCGAACGAAATCAGCTATATCGAGCCCAAGGCCCGGGTTTACTAAGAGGACCGATCGAACATGGTACAGCTTACGCTTCCCAAGAATTCCACGGTCCGCAAAGGCAAGACCTGGCCGAAGCCGCAAGGCGCGACCAATCTTCGCCAGTTCCGGATCTATCGCTACAATCCGGAAGAAGGCGGCAATCCGCGCTGGGACACCTATTGGGTGGACATGGACAAGGCCGGGACGATGATCCTGGACGTCCTGCTCTACATCAAGAACAACATCGACCCGACGCTGGCCTTCCGCCGCTCCTGCCGGGAAGGCGTTTGCGGCTCCTGCGCGATGAACATCGCCGGGCGCAACACGATCGCCTGCACCAAGGGCTTCGACGACCTGCCCAAGGGCGTCGTCACGATCAGTCCCCTGCCGTCGCAGCCGGTTGTACGCGACCTGATCCCGGACCTGACCAATTTCTACGCCCAGCACGCCTATGTGCAGCCCTTCCTGAAGACCGACACACCGGCGCCAGAGAAGGAGTGGAAACAGTCCGAGGCCGACCGTGAAGAGCTGAACGGCCTTTACGAGTGCATCCTCTGCGCCTCCTGCTCGACGTCCTGTCCGTCTTACTGGTGGAATGGCGACAAGTATCTCGGCCCGGCGGCCCTGCTGCAGGCCTATCGCTGGCTGATCGACAGCCGCGACGAAGCCACAGGCGAGCGCCTCGACGATCTGGAAGACCCGTTCAAGCTGTATCGTTGCCACACGATCATGAACTGTGCGCAGGTCTGCCCGAAAGGCCTGAACCCGGCCAAGGCCATCGCCAAGATCAAGCACATGATGGTGGAACGGGTTTCCTAAACCTTCAGGAATGCCTAGTCTCCCGCATGGGTTGATGCGGGAGTAATGGGCTTCAATGGACAAAACACCAGAAATAGACGTCTTCGGAGATCTTCCGGAGTCGTCTGCGGCTGCGCAGGATAAAACTGCAAAGGACGATCCGCGGGAATGGGCACGTTTCCTGGCGAAAACGATCGATTTCAGCCTCGCCCAGATCCTGACCTTCGCGGCGGTTTTTCTTCTCAGCTTCGGCTATGGGCTCATCTTTGTCAGCCTGATGGGATGGCCATTCGATGAATCCCTGCTGACGGGCCCGATATTCATCCCCGTCTATCTTTTCTTGCACGCCATCCTGTTTGTCTTGGCGGAAGCTTTCTGCATTTCCGTTTTTGGCGGAACGCCCGGGAAGACATTGATGGGGATTCAGGTTACCAGCGTCACTGGGCGCCGCCTCGGCTTCGGGAGCAGTCTCAAACGCTCCTTCTCTTCGGTCACTGCGGGACTGGGGTGTGGTATTCCCATCCTCAACCTGATCACGATGATCTATCAGTATAACAAACTGACCAGTGACGGCGCTGTCTTCTGGGACAAGGTGGACAGCCTGCAATACCAGACGCATTCGGTTGCCGCATGGCGTTGGGCAATTGCCATTGGCGCTTTCGTACTGATCCGGATCATCGAAGTTTCCGGTCAGGTCCTCTAGGACGCGGGCACCGAGCCCTCATCATCCGCGCCATTGATCCGGAAGACCTCGCGGAGCCCCCGCGGGGAGTCCATGGCGCGCAGCACGCTGATCAGTTCGCCCACATGGAACTGCCACATCGTGGTCGGCGGCATCGGCCGGATCACATGTCCGCCCAGCGCCTTGAACAGATTGTTGGCTTTCCGGTTCTCCGGCAGCGTTTCTGCTTCAAGCGTGATGATGCCTTCGGCATGACAGCAAAGCGCCACGCAGGCGATCAGCATGCGGGAGAGCCCCTGCGCGTGATAGGCGTCCAGCACGCCCATGGCGAGTTCGCCCTCTTCCAGCTCGTTCGTCGTGCGGATGGCATGCGCCGCCGCAATGAAGGGCTGGCCGGGCTCGTTCTTCAGGGCAGCGGCCCAGGCGATGTGGCGGTGCCCATCCGCATCGGCGAGCGCATGGATGATCGATTTCGGAATCACCTTCGCGCCTGAGAAAAAGCGCAGGTAACGCGACTCCTCCGACATGTTCGCCACGATATGCTCGAACCGCGGTTCATCCGCTGGCCCGGCCGGGCGCAGAATGACCTCCACCCCGTTCGAGAGGACGATATCTACCGGTTTGATGGGCATTGCGTTGTCCCCGCCTGCCTGACTGTTCCGACCGAACTATGCCCCTTAGAAACCGGAATGCTGCAGTGCAGCAATCCATGGATTGCAGAGCGGCTGTACTTCCACCGGACTAAACTGACCCGGTCCCCATTCCAAGACAGGCGCGGCGACAGAAAAAAGGCGCCGCCAGGATGGCAGCGCCTCAATTCAGGAATCTTCAGTGGGTCAGGCCGGGTTCGGTTCCGGATCACCCGTGGGCTCACCGCCGTCATCCTTTGGCTTCCGGCGCTTGCCGATCGCCGGCACAGCCGAAGCCGGGCCGGTGTCTTCGGCGCCAAGGTCCGGACGGGTCGGCGGCTTGCCGTCGAGAAGGTCGGTCATCTCTTTGCCGGTCAGCGTCTCGTATTCGAGCAGGCCATTGGCGATGGCGGACCATTCGTCATGGCAGTCGGTCATGATGCGGCGCGCATCGTCCATGCCGGTCTGGATCAGCTCGCGGACTTCTTCCT